>Ga0307517_10003572_pt1 | contig 24139 bp, 11 predicted proteins | sample 23_EM_MG_FD_194515 | JGI IMG/M metagenome (GOLD analysis project Ga0307517, IMG submission 194515) | Populus trichocarpa ectomycorrhiza microbial communities from riparian zone in the Pacific Northwest, United States - 23_EM | ecosystem: Host-associated > Plants > Roots > Unclassified | place...
CCTTATCTTTGTAAATGTGAGTTTATTGAATAAGCATACTCATCGAATGTTCTAAGATTTCTCCTCTCTGAACTCAACCATGATTTTCTAAAATAAGTCTTCTTTTCCAAATTTTTTAGGTGCAGTTCCCAATTGTATCCCCTGAATATTGAATCTTATCTAATTAATTAATCCACATTTAAAAATCTGTTTTTACGGTCACACGAAAGGAGGAACTATTTGTCTTAGAACATCCTTTTTTGCCAAGTGAAGAAACTTCGAGAATTACCATCTCTAATCATAAATCTTATTGATTGAATTGTACAAGTATATATGGACTGGAATCGACACCTAACATAGCAACTAATGATTTGATTATGTCCTTGAATCTAGAAAGAATATATAGTAATTACAAGATTATCTAAACTAGATAATAAATAACATATCTTAGGTAATATAATAACTACAAAGATCTTGAATATATTGGTGCAGCATTAATCTAGAATCAAGCTTATCACATTGTGATGATGGTAAATGCACAAAACATGTGCATCCAAACACCTTAAGATGTGCCAAATCAGGACTTGTAACTTGCAAAACTTCAAGAAGAGATTTAAAATCCAGCACATGGCTGGGTAAGGGATTTATAAGAGAGGTAGTCGTGAGAACGCCATATGACCAAAGACTTTTGGAATATTCAATTGTAACATTATAGCATGAGTTTTTCAAGTAGATTGCGATTTTTTCGTTCAAAAACTCCATTTTATTGGGGTGTCCCAACACAACTAATTTGATGCAATATGCTATTAGAACGTAAATAATATGACATGTCTTTGGACATGTATTCGGTGTCATTGTCTGATCAGAAAGTTTTAAGATGAGTTGAGAATTGATTAGTAATCAACATATAAAAGTCTTTAAAACAAGCGAATACTTCACTCTTAGCTTTCAACAATTACATCCATGTGACTATAGAAAAATTATCAATAAAGGTTACAAAGTATTTAAAACCATCGAGTGAAGTATATAATGGTCTCCATACATCTGAATGTATAAGTTCAAACGCATGAGTTACATCTGACACGAAAGAATTAAAAGGAAGTTTAAATGATTTGGAAAAATGACAGATCTCACATTCAAGAGGTTTCTTGGTTAGTAACAAATTTACTTTGCTAAAAATAGAATTGAACGGATGTCCTAGATAACGATGCCATAAGAGTGGCTCATACGATGTTTTGAAACTAGCTTGAAATCCTCTGGAAACTCGGTTATCATGAGAGAAATAGTAGAGACCATGCAGAAAAAACCACTATGCAGAAAAAAAACTCATCACCAATCGTCTTCTTGGTTAATTGGTCTTGAAATATAACCTTATGATAAGTGAAAATTACATCACAATTGAATGTAGAGGTTAACTTACTAACTAAGAGTAATTGAAAAGGAAAGGAAGGAATATATAGAATATCAGACATGATTATTTCATAAACTAATTTGATTTTCCCCTTACCCTTCACAAGAGAGCCTTTCCCATTAGCTACCGAAACAAAGGTAAGAGAATCAAATTGTTCAAGAGTATAAATATTTCTCAACTTGTTAGACATGTGATCCATGGCACCAGAATCAACAATCCAAATATCATGTAAATTATCAAGTTCTAATGCAGTCATAAAGGCAGTTAGAATACCTTGGCTGACATTTGTGTCTGCTTTAGCTAGAAAATCGATGAGGTGACTGAAGAGTGTTGTTGGTTGATTTTGCTATTTTCCAGTAGGTCCATTTTGCATCTTTCCATAGTTGTGTTTATCTTGTAAATAATTAGCAAAGTCTTGTATCAAGGCAACAAGATTTGCGGTGAAGTTTTCAGTTAAATGATTTGTTAGATTTGATTTATAGTTTGATGGTCACCTCTGGTATCCTCGCTGTTCCTTAGCAAATCTAGGTTTAATTTCTGGATGAAGTTGCCAACAATGGTTTGTTAGGTGTCTAGTGTTATGACAATAGCTGGACTTTAAATCTAAGCGTTTCTCTTTAAATGTTCTTCCATCAATTGCTTGTCATGATGGAGAGAGATAATCAGACATACTAGAATTCAAGTTCTCACTGCGAGGCATTGATTTGACATGGTAAACATGAGTTGTAGTTGCATTAGAATTAGTATCATGGCTCATCACCTTCATGCAAATCTCTTCACGCTGGATCGTTGCATATATAGATTTCAAATATGGTAGTTCTGAATTCATTAAGATATGGCTCCACAAGTCCTTAAAATCAGGACTAAGGCTTGCCAGAAGCTAAAAAAATTGGTCTTCCTCTGTTCTTTTTCATAGGACAACAACATCAATGGTGTGAGGACGATACATCTGTAGTTCATTCCATAAGATTTTCAGATTTCCCAATAGTTGAACAAATGGTCTGTTATCCTGATGAAGATTTGCAATTTCACGATGAATCTGAAATATCCGAGCAACGTTGTTTTGGTTACCATATATGTCACAATTAACATTCCAAAGATCATGTGAAGATTCTGAATAGCTGAAAATTTCAGCAAAGTTGTGCTCCATGAAATTGACGATCCAAGACATCACCAATTGATCTTTGGATATCCATCCCTCATATTCTAGGACATCCACATTCGGGGAAGGTATTGAATCATTGATGAATCCCAACTTTGATCTTCCACCAAGCACAATAGTAACAGCTCTTGACCAAGAAAGATAGTTGAATTCATTTAGCAATACTAAACTCCACCTTTAAGAAGTATTGGTATCATTGGTATTATTGTTCAGAAGAGGAGTTACCTTGGAGCTTTCTTCCAAAACTGTTTTAAAAAGATCTTCCATAACAAAGGAGAGAAATCAATGCAGATTCAGAGAATTATTTGCTCTGATACAATGAAGAAACTTTGAGAATTACAATCTCTAATCATAAATCTTATTGATGGAATTGTAGAAGTAAAATCAGCACCTAACATAGCAACTAATGATTTGATTCTGTCCTTGAATCTAGGAGGAATATATAATAATTACAAGATCATCTAAACTAAATAATAGATAGCATATCTTAGGTAATCTCTTTGTAATTTTCAAGACCAAGAGAGGGTTATTTTAGATAATGTATGATATAAGGGGGGTTCCCTTTTAGGAATGCTAGTTTATATTGAAACCCAATAAAAAACCAGATGATATATAGTTGAAGGACAAATATGTCCTTCACAGTCTAACATATACATATTTTGATATTGTTGTCTTACAAGTGATATCCATCATATCCTCATGAAAGTACACACAACAATATATATTAAATCAAATTCATTGATTTTATTAAGGACAAACTATTTTTGACTAAAAAATTCATAAAAATATATTTATTTTAGAGTAGGGACTTATTTACATGTGTAAATCTAAGAGGGGAAAATGTCAATAAGTTCACTTTTGAAAAGTAAATTACCATTACTTAAAGACATCTAAAAGAGCTGGAGTTACAACTTATCTCAATTCTATCATTCAATATTTTCTTAACTTTAAATTTGTTTTCATAAATTATTTTGGTTTGTTTTTTATAAGGTTATTGTAATCTTAAACAAGCATCCTGATATTTAGTTTGTGCTAAGTTTTACAAGTGTCTATTTAAAAAAAAAACAAAGTTTTTAAATCTAATGAAGTCTATAACCCGGTTTACAGATATGAGGGATTAAGCTGCGAATCTCAGGTTGGTCCAATAAATCACCGTCTCAATATTAAAAAAGGTCATCTTGAATCTTTTTTTTAACAAAAAAACAAACCATGTTTTTTTTTCGGTCATTTAAGTTGCTTTGAAACTCATCAAGTCGACTGGGTCACGTTAAGACAACTCTCATATGCTTTAATTTTAAATCCGAGCTAGGTAAGGATTATGGTTATATGGTTTTAAGATTGAACCACTAAATCAGGTCTAATAATAATACTAAATATTTCCTTCCAGCTTGTACATTTTTTTAGTTGAGCCACATTGTATCACATTTGTAAACTAGTTAAAATCTATATTTTTAAGATTCACTTTTATAACTTATCTTCCAAGAAAGCACATATTTAATTATAATACCTATAATTCACCCTATATATATATATATATATTTAAAAAATATCATTGTTTTAAATTTTCCTTTTTCTTTTTCCTGTTTGCTTAAAAAATATAAGATTTTTTAAATATTGTTTTTCACTTGTAAGATAGTTTATTATTGCAATATTTTTTTTTATATTACTATTATTCTAAACTTTTTTAAAAATTTGAAGGTGATTACGATTATGGAAAAATATAAATTTTTATTTTTGTAAATCTTAATTTCAAAAAGAAAAAAAAGTCATGATAATCTTATTTTAAAAAACAAAAATAAAAAACTTTTAATATATTGTGTAAGTATTATAGGGAATATAAAAAAATGTGAACTTATTTGAAAGAAAACTTAAATTTTATAGTACTTTTTAAAAGTAAACTTATTGATACTTTGGTGAAAAACTAAAGACTTTACACGTCTTCTCTACCATTTATAGCTTCGAATCCAAAAGTTAATATTTATAGATATTTTTCATTTAATAACACTCTCTTCTCTAATTAAATTTCCATAATACTCTTTAATTTAAGAAAAAACTAAAACAGATGAGACATTTCTTGTGCATTGTGAGAGGAAATATTGTAGATTCGCATAATATTTCTTCTCTTTTTTTTTCCAGTCATTTTATTTTTTTGTGACTTAATTTTATTTTTAATTTGATCATTTTACATTAGATTAATTTGAAATTGGACTTTGTTATTTGTTTTGTTTGGCTATTCGTGGCGTTGAGAAACAAAACCAACTCTTGATTGATGTTTGATTTGGAAAACTTAAATGAAATGAAATTAAATTAAATTAAAACAACTAAAGCTACGAAGATCAAATTTGAACACTAGACAAGAACTAAGACCTTTTTTCTTACAAATATCAGAGACTGATCAATTGCACAGGCAAGGGAGAGATTCAACTATTTTTTTGTCCCTTAATTATTTTTTTTCAATTTTATTATTTCACATCGAGGTTTTTTTTTAGGATTGGACTTGATAGTTTTTTGGTTTCCTAGATATGAGAATTCTGCGATGTCAAGGAAGAATTTTGACATGCATTTGATGGTCGATTTTGTAAAATAAAATCTAATTCTATTGATCGAAAACAATTAAGGCTTAAGGGATCAAATTTAAAACTAAAAATCTTTTAGGGATTGAAAAGGATAATAAGCATGACAATTTGGATGACGCGTGTAACACACACGCCAATATGTAGGGTGAAGCCATTGCATTCTAGAACAATATATGGCTTCCTATGGTGATGGAACACATCCATCCATGGTTGCGTTAGAAGCAATACAATGACCTCTTGTCAATGGTGCGAGGAGCATCAATGGAGAAGCGGCGACGAGGCTCTGATGGTCTTTTCTTTCTTCTTCTTTCTCTTTTCTCTTCTTAAGATTCGCACTAGCCTGCCAAAATTGAAAGGTGTGTCATGTTGTTTGTGTCAAATTTATCCACATTCTTTTAATTGCTATTTTTGGTTTTGAATTCTTTTTCAAAATTGATTTTTTTTCAATTTCATCCTTATTAGGTTGGTTATGAATTAAAATTCATGATGTTTTTAGATGGGATGATCCCGTTCTATGACCCAAGTCATAAGTTTGAAAGGTTAGCTCAAGTAGACATCCACTACTAAAAAATTGAACAATGTTGTTGGAATATTCCGTTGTTATTTATAGTAAATTTGATCGGTATTATAAATTATCAATGAAATACCATAATCAAAAACTTGTTTATTGGGGTTTTTATTTCATTAACAATTTATAACATCTATAAAATCGTTAATGAAATATTTTTTCAGCATTCAAAAGAATATTTCGTTGGCATTTCCATTAGTGCTTTCATTATTTTTTTATTTTATTTGTGGTGATCCCTAAGCCAACAATTTCTCACAATAAACCCATAACCAAAAAAAAAAAGCATATCAAAAAATTGAAAAACCAACAAAGATTCTTTGAATATCTAATTTCACAGTCACTAATATTCTTAGGACATCTAATATAATTCTGCTATTGTTCTTACAACAATTTTTCAATCAAACTTCATATCCTACTCAACTGAAAATGTATTGTCAAAACAAAGTTTAACATATAGAATATGATTATAGTGGTTAACAAAAGTAACAATCTAACAATAACTAATAGAGCAAACAAGCTCATGAGAAGACTTTCCATCCTGAAATAAAAAATGAAACACTTTTACTGTATAAGCCGAAGCCCATTTCTTTCTCATCGAGGTTTTTGTTACTTTATCTTTCAACAGTCTCTCTGTAATGGCCAGGTTGGTTATTAAAGTTGTGTTTGGAAACGCGAAGTAAATTGTGTTTAAAATAATTTTTTATATATTTTCAGATCATTTTAATATACTAATGTTAAAAATAATTTTTAAAAAATAAAAAAACTTTATTTTGATGCATTTTTAAGTGAAAAACACTTTAAACTGTCATCGCTATCACAATCCCAGACATGCCCCATTGAACAGAACTATTAAAATGACTACTACTTTTCCATTGTTCATAACATACATGATTTCTTCTGAGGCTTCAATCTCATAGTCATTCTCATCCTCTTTCTGTGATGGTATAAGCTGATATGCTTCATCCACAAAAGGAATTCCTCCCTCTACTTCTGCAATCTACAACAGGTTTTATAAATTAGTTTGGTAAAAGAAAGCATTACATTCTTTGCTAAGGAAAGATGACATTCAATTTCAGAAACCTTTCTTCTAGCCTGGGGTCTTATTTACCAACAAATTCGCCAATCAAATCTATGTTGTACCGGTAAACCTGAAAATTTATTTAAAAATTTATTTTTATATAATTGTAAAATTTAAAATAACTTAATAAAAATAAAAAAAAATAATTACATAGAAATATCGCCCTTTCATTCTGCTATCAATTTGTCTGAAATTGAAATATATTATCAAACAATGAACAAAATTCAAAAATTAAAATATATTATCAAACACAAATTCAATTATTTATTAAAAATAAATCACAATTAACCTATACAGACTAACTAAAAACTTAATAACCCATGTTTTTTTAATTTCAAAGAAATATTATTCCTTCAATTTAGAAAAATATAATTCATAATCCAATAACCATCAAATACTTCATAAGTTGAAACATACTTAACCTCTTTATTGTTATCAATTCCACACAATTCCAATTTTCCTCAAATTTTCAACTAAACCATAAAACTAATAAAAAAATAATTGATACCCAACTAATTACCTATTATTTACTCATTTTAGAATAAATAACATCAGTTAATACCCTAATTAATATAAATTACACATTAATTTATTTTTTCCTAAATCTTCAACAAAACCTATAATTGACTAAAATTAATTGGGACCCAACTAATCATTCATTATTTCTTCAATTCAAACTTATTCAATCTAAATTAATACATTTAATTATTATCAATTTCACATAAAATTAATTTTCTTTAAATTTCCAACTTAACCATAAAATTAACACAAAATAACTGGTACCTATAACATCTTTTATAATTATATGTAATCACTACTTAGTATCTCAAGAACATTATAATGTTTAAAGTGATTTGTTTTTTTTTTAATGTTAGATTTGGAAATCTACTAAAATTTTAGCAGAATCTCTTCTATACCAGAAGATTTCAAGTTATTGATGAAAGTCTGTTACGCTTCAATGTTCAACCAATTCACATTTCATATATTATTCAATCATTATGAACTCATCACATCACAACTCAACACATTACATCCATCACATTTCATTATGGTTCACTACATATATATACTTATCAATATAAAATTCTTACTTGGAAATTTTCCAATTTAATCATCCATACAAATAACTGGAACATGACAACATATAAATAAAATTAAGAATAATTTAACTACTACATTAGGAATTTAATACAAATATTATCAAATTAAAATCTACATTAGATAATTATGGATTTAATTAATATTTAAGTCCAAAATATCGTAAAATCCTAGCATAATAGTTACAACAAAATATTTACTTTCATATTATCATTCCAAAAAATTACACATAGCATGTAACATCATTAATATTCTTATAAAATACAGAATGCAAGAGTTTTGTCATCTACTAATTTCAATGAAGCAGCGAGGATTCTTAAATTATTGTATACCATAAAATAATTAATTAATATGACATAAGGTTTTCCAATGCAATTTAATGGATTTATTGAGTAAACTAAGGTGTACACATCTATTAGGAATTTAATTAATAATTAACCTAATCCCTCCATCTTTTCTTTATATCTTTTATAACAATCCCTTGAACATCCAAAAATTTGTCCTTTAACCCGAACTCGGTATTGACCCTCGTTCAGGGTAACATCCTCATTACCTATAAACATGACATTGATCCTAATTAGGATATCTAATTTCACAGCCTAGAAAGGCACTGGTCCCTAAACCAGGGAACAAGCCATCTAGCCTAAAACAAGGCACTAGCTCTTAAACAAAAGAACTAGTCATCTAGCCTAGAACAGGGCAACAATCTCATATCAGATAATGATTCAATTGAAAAATAAAAAATCTAACTACAATGTTTTAACAATTCTAAATAGAATGGAATTAATGGACATTTTTTTGCCATAAACTCTTCTTCTTTTATCTCTTTAACTCTTTTTTTTTTTCTTTTTCTTATTTCATTGCATTACACCTTAATTTTTATTATATTATTATTTTCAATTTATTTCGGGGTTTACAATACTTATTAAATTACCCATCATTTTTTTAATTCTTACACATCTTAAGTTACAAAATCACACGTAATTTCATCAAATGACAAATTAAATAGAACCAAGGGAGGAAAGATTAGGCGTTTAGATGTTATGTTGACAGTGACGTGTTATGGTAGATGGATTTGTGAGGGGCTGTTGTGATTTTTAAAGGAGAGAGAAGGTTGATGTAATTTGAATTGAAAGAAGAAGATGAAATTAGGAGAGGAGAGAAATATCGAGTTTTAATTCCTTTTAAAATCATCAATGAAATTTCTATCTGCAATTTAACATGTTGCAATGCCAATGGAATTGTCGACTTAGATTGTTTTACCCCGTCATCATTTTCATCTAAAATTATTGATGAAAATTGTTTGCTAGCATTTTCATTGGTAAACTAAGATGAAGTTTTTTCCATCGGCATTTTTGTTGTTTTTTTTTTCAATTTTGTAGCAGTGATCGGTCTTCTCTTAAGGTCCTTTTTTTACATTGATTTTTTTTTCAATTTCATTTTTTCACAGTAGGTTTATTGAAAGTTAAACTTCATGATTTTTTTCGATGGGGGTGATTCCATTCTCATAACCTCGGTCATGGGTTTGAAAAGTTTACTCAGGTTGATATTGGCCTTTTTAGGTCATTTTTATACATTGATTTTCTTTTCAATTTTATTATTTCACAATGGGTTTGTTGGAAGTTTGACTTCATGACTTTCTTCACTTTTCTTTCTATAGGGTTATCTTTGTCTCATGGTCTAGGTCATGGGTTTGGTGAGTTAGCGTTGGTTGACTCGAGTCTTTTTTTGGGTCGTTTTTCTTAAATTTTAATATTTTTCAGTTTCATCATCTATAATTGGGCTTCGTAAGTTCTTTAATTTTGTCTTCTTTTAGGTTATCTCATTCACATTATCTAGATTGCAGAGTTTTGATTGAACTTACCATGCTTTGTTGGTGTTTTTTTGTTTTTGTTTTTTAATTGATTTTTTTTATTTTATTATTTCACATTGGGTTTGTTGGAGATTGGGTATTGTAATTTTTTTTTATTTTTTTATGAGATTATCCTAGCCTTATGACTCGGGACGTGGGTTCGACATGCTAACTCAGGTCATTTTTTGTGTTATTTTTTCAATTTTATCCTTTAGCATTTGACTGAAAATTAAGTTTCATAACTCGGATCACTCTTTTTTATAAAAAAAATTAAGTCCATTTACTATTGTTATCCTTTTTTATCGTATAATTTAATGAAACTAACTTATTGGATCAGTCAGATCTATGATCCAAGTAATGAATTTATCTTATTTCTTTATAATATGCTACTAGCACCTACACATCATTTTTTTTACATTGAAAAGCAAAATTCAATTTAGCCTGCAACGTACCGTGGAATACCAATCTAGCTATCACCTAAAATCCCTCATTTTCATTACTTTTCGCATTAACTCTATTTAATGGAAGTTTCATGTCATTCTTGTATTTTTTTTTTTATGAATTTTGATAAGCAACATTCTAGTAATACTAACAAAATGAAAACAAAAACAAAAGATATAAAATAAAAAAGTGTTACTTCGAAAATAAATACATCTACATTTTTTTAAGAATACAAAATGATGAAATAATTTGGTTTTAGACAATTAAATATTTTAAATGGTTGAATTTAATTAGGATAGGAACATCAAAAGCCTGTTTCCACTGAAACTTTGTGAAAAAAAATGAGAGAAAGACTTAAATAGTAGTCAATTTATTAATCATGGATCAATTTCTTTCTCGTCTCCACTTCATAAGAGAATATTCTACAAAAAAATAGAGGTGAACATTAAAGCCTATTCTTTTTTTTTTTTTAAAAGCAGGATTATGATCTCCATTATTTAAGTTAAGAAAAAATATATGTAATAACCATGCCAGGTTTTGATAGTTCTAAAGTTGGAGTTTTGTTTCTTCTTTTTCTTTGTGTTTATATTAAGTATATAATTTTAATGGAGAATAATTGTTTTTTTTGAAAATATAGTTTTAATGGAGAATGAATAAAAAAAAATAGAAATATGAGTTAAAAAGAGAAAGAAATCTTTGATAACAATCGAGGAGAAATAAATTAGTAAGGGAACTGTTATAAAATCATACATTTTATATAGATGTTTAGGTACCTTCCTACACCCCTTCATTATTATGTTTATTCATCATCATCAAGTTCATTTAAATTTCTCCAAGTTTGAATCTATATCTTCTAATGACCTTTGAGCTTACAAGTATTTATGTACATGTGCATATAAATAGAAGCATTGTTGAGAGAATAGTGGACACACATAAATAACTACAAATTCATATGAAATAAAAGTGCTCCCTCTTCATTCCCTCTAATCTCCATCTCTTCTACAAAGATTAGCCACTCTTATCAATTGTTTACATCCCATTTTCTTTAATGAACTTAACAACATCTTATCCCTGATCAATCATCACTATGTTGATAGATTCTTGGTTGATCGAGTTGGCACCTTCAAATGAATAAATATGAAGCTACAAACCTTCAAATCAAGAAAGGTTGGATCAAAATGAAAGGTGTGTACCCCTCTACCAACTTCGGGTGGTCTTTAATGACGATGAAGTCGGAGTTGCTCTAGTGAAGCCTTGAAAGTGGATAGCTCAGTCATTGATGATTGTGATACCTATTTTGCAAAACCATTGATTTTTTTTATGTGTTCACTGGTCAAGCCTTCTTAGTAGATTCTTATCAAAGGCCGACCACATTTCTTTAAAGATTAAAAGGCCACGAGCATCTCCTTGGTCTCCAAGTTTAGCAAAACTATCAAAATCTCCAAAACCAAGTTTGTTTCAAAACCAGCATTGTAAAACCAGCATGGGTACATAGCTCACAACTGTAAATGCTATAAATGCCCCCTGAAAAATCAAGGCAGAGAGAGGGAAAGAGGGGAGGAAATTCTTGATAAGAAAGCTAAATGTGAAGGTCAACTTGGTAGGGTCAAAGGGTTAATGCCTTGTTTGGTTTACCACTATTTTGATAAAAGAAATTTTGGTTTAAGGGTGTGTTTGACAAACACCCCCTTAGATCTATTTTGACAATTTTATTACAAAGACAAATGAGTTTTTGCCAAATAAAGCCTAAAAATAATAATAAAATAAAAATATTTGAAAAATATTTTCTATTTTTCCTTTCATTTGGCCAAAAATCCTGAAAATTATTTGATTATTATTTTAAAAATCTAAAATCTTTTGGCATGTCTTAAAAAAACATTGCATGGATTTTACAACAAGTTTGTAAAATTCTAAAGGATTTTAGCCTATATTTAAAAAATATTATTCACTTTTGATATAAGGAAAAAAATCCTAAAAGAAGTTAATATTCAAAATATTATTAGGGGTAATAATTTATTATTCATCACTTTAATATAAGGATAAAAAATTTGTATGAGGTTAATATCCAAAATATCATTGGGAATAGTATAACTCATTTACTCATAATATAAGAATAAAAAACTATAAGGAATTTTATATGAAATATTATGTAGAATGACGCAATAGCAAAAAATTCCAAGTGTTTATCCTGAAAAAAAGCCTCAACGATAATTGAGGACATTTCACCATTCCAAACCAAGTCCTTGACCTAGGAAACCAGGGTTTGTTTATCGTAGCAAACCCGCCATAATAGGTTGATAAAAATAACGACATCATCTGATCATAACAAACAAAGAAAAAGCAATGCAACTTATCTCAGGTAAGACATACTGTGAGTGTTAATACCTTTCCTTTATGCAACTAGTCTCTTGCCTATAATCTCTAAAAGACCAGTTAGGTTCCTAGTAACCATAATAATAGGTGGCGACTCCCTATCAACTAAAGACTCGAACACACTCAGAAAGAGTCGCTACGACGTCGTGCTTTTGTGATGAGGGGTACAATAGGATGACGACTCGACTAGATATCCTTGGACTAAATTTTGTTTTATTTGTTTATGCTCTATAAAATTTGATTTTTGTTTATTTTTTAGTTATGAATGATTTACTTTGTTTAAGAGATTTAGCATGCATTCTTTTTACATCATATCATGCAAAGACATTCATGCATCACTAATATTATTTATGAGAGCACACAATTAAGCTTTAGGTTAGGTGGAGGACGAACAGCTTACCTTATGACTTTTAGACAAGGTTTAAGTTTGTGTTAACCATAACTCTTTGCTGAGTGTTTAGATTAATAATGATTAGTACACATACAATATCATTACTTATTAAGCCCCCATATTGTCTTCTCAAGGGTAATCACTGGGACAACTAGAGATTCTTTTTAGAGACCAAGTAGTAAATCTACCATTTATGTCATGTAGAAGAACTATAACCTGCTTTTAAGGTGTATGCTTTATAATAGTTGTTTTGCATCAAGCCTGAGCCTAATCATAAAACATCTTGAATTACAGGACTTGTGAACGATAAGATGGCTACCACTGCTGAATTTACTACTATAGAATATGGATAAAATTTTGAATTATTACAACTGTCAGAAAGAGACTACCCTAGATGTGATGCAAGAAAACTGCCACCGATCAAGACCTTGAATTGCATAGTAAATGAGGTGAAGATATTGATCGCCCATGTTCAGTATGTTGATGAGGTTGTATTCTTTAGAAAATATAGGCTATTGATCGAAATCATGACGGTAGAAGTGCTGAACTTGATAGTTAGAGCTCTTGTTCACTTTTGGGATCTTGATTACAAGTGTTTCTTTTTCAGGAATGTAGATTTATGTCCTACTATAGAAGAATATAGAATGTTGATGGAGTTTCACAACCATTTATATAGAGTTTATTTCCCTTTAAGAGATGACAAAGTAATTCCTGGATTGTCAAAATTGCTCAAAATTCATAATCTAACTAAGTTCTTAGAGAAGAATGCTAGTGAATTGAAGTGGAAACTATTAGAAATTGAGTTAGAGAGGAAAAAGTCACAACATAGAGCCCTAATAAAAAGAGACAAACTAGTTTCTTTAGGTATATTTGGCTTTGTGTTGTTTCCAAGCTTAATAGGTGTAATAAGTTTAGAAGGTGGCACTGTGTTTATAGAGTATGAAAATACCCAAATTAACCATGTTGTTGCTATATTAGATGAAACTATCCTAACCCTTAATCATTGTAGAAAAACTGGAAAATAGGCAATCAGATGTTGCATATAGTTATTATACATATGGATGGTGAGTTATATTGCAATGAAGAAACTAACCTTCAATAATTTTTGGTGGTTTAAACAAAGGCCTTTGAAGTTGGTGGAAGAAGAAGAATGAGGAAATTTGGGCAATCAAGATTGGATAGAAAAGCTGCAAGATTTGCTTAGTAGCAATTTCAATTGAAAAGCCCCGTGGGTCATAACAATAGATGTCCTAATGAGTTACGGGCAAAGATGTTGGGTAACTTTAGTCAGGATTACATGTTATGTAAGTTATGCTTCATCCCTTGTGGTAAGATAACTAGGGGGAAACAATACATCTCAAGAACTATTGGACTTGCCTAATTTCTAAGGTATTTAAAGATCTGTCTGTATGTAAGAACCTGTAAATTATAAAAGCAAGATTGGAATCACTTGGTTTTGACCAAAAAAGAGTCTGAAAGTTTGAGGGACCTTAGCATAAGTTAGGAGTAAATAAGAAATAGGAATTTGACCTTGGCTATTATACTGTATTCTGAAGTTGGACCTTCACAAGCTGTGGAAGAGCCCGTTAAAAGAAAAAATGCCAGCAATGAGGAGGAGCTAAGAGAACAATGAGAAAAGCTCCAAATAGAGTTAGGTAAGAGGAAGAGAGATAAGGCAGCTTTCGAAGCAATGGTGCAAGAAATAGATACAAAGGGAAGGAATTTCTAGATAGGCAAGTTCAATCCAGGGATGCAGGAATAACAATGCTAGAGCTATAATTGGGCAAAGAGAAGGTTGCAAGGCAAGAATATGAGAAAGAGATAGGAGAACTAGGTCTGAACTTGATGCAAAGCAACTCTGAACTTCAAGAATTGAAGTTTGACTTCAATGACTGTTAAGGAAGCGCTTAATATTATCATGATAAATTTGCACGAGTTCAAGTAGAATGATGGACAGGGTTAAAAGATATGAGGAGTTGAACAAAATATATGTGATAATGGAAAGTCGACTAGCCAAAACACAAGAAGCAGTAAAGGTTATAGGAAAAAGGAAGGCAGTCGAGGTTGTTGAAGCAAATCTAATGATTAGAAGAAATGAAATCAAGGTGCTGAGAATGAAGCTCGATAACAGAACGAGAAAAAGTGAAGCACTTGAAAGAGAAGTTAATAGCATTAGAAAAGCATAAAGACCATATTGACATCAATAACAAGGCCTTGAACTAAAGCAACATGCAGCTCATAGAGAGGATGACTTAAATGGATGAGCAAATAGACAAAGCTGTCAGATATGCCTGAATTGTTAGAACCAATACGTGAAGGATTGGAGGGGACATCCTTCACTACCATCAGAGCTTAGCTGAGACCGATGGTTTTCTAGCAAAGATCGAGAATGATGGTTTTTCCTTCCTGCCTCTGGATAAAGACGTGGTTAAAGAAAAAGACTGATGTATTTTTTCTTTTTCTTGTATTTTCTTTTCTTGTTTCGTAAACATTGCAAAAAAGAGACATGTTGTTACCCACTTTTGACTTTATAAAAATAATACAATTTTTTTTTCAAAAATACAAGAAAACAAATACAAGAAGAAAGCCTAGAAGATTGCCCAAATTGGTGGTAAAGGACCAAGATGACAAGTGAAAAAGTTGGAGGACCAAAATATATAAGATTGATAAAATTGGCTACCCAATTTTGATTAATAAAAGGCCTCATTGGTGAAAATATTTTTATTTAGGGTAAATAAATACAAATTTGGATGATTAAGGACTTAATGAGAATTTTGGAAGGCTTAATTAATTTTATCGAGGACTTAATTGCAAGGAAATCAGTTTTCAGAGTCAATTTAGGTGTTAATTGGAATAAATTAAAGTCTATAAAATTAGAGACTTGATTGAAGAAATCAAAAACCGATGACCAAACTAAAAAAGGCATGTGATTGTAGTGGCTGAAATTAACCAAATCAGGGGTCAAATTAAAAGGAATTGGAATTTTGATGGTCAATTATAGATGAAATTGAACAAATTGAAAACCAAGTACTTTTTTTGTAAAAGACGTTGAACTTTGAGGCTGATATTTGAATTTGACAGGGGTGTAATTGCATGCAATTAAAAGTTGGAAGACAATTACAGGTGCAATTAAGAGGAATTAAAAGAGTAAGGACCAAATTGAAATTGGCCAAATCCCAAATTAAAAAACCCTAATTTCTAGGGTTAAACTAGGCGACATGTTGTTCATCCACTATTCATCTTATTCCTTGGCGATTTTGGCTGGTTAAGTAGAGATCTTCAGGTGAATGAATGTGGCATTTCCGACCACCTCAGAGGTTGTAGCCACCATTATTCAACTGAGAAACACCCCCTCTACAACCTCATGCCCATGAAATTAGACATTTACTCAATTCTTCCATAGAAGTCTCCAACATCTTGTCCCCGAACAACTTTCCTTGTATTTTTAAATTCTAGGTTGACCGAGTTGGCACTTATGGACGTGTTGTGATGTCGCAGTCACACAAATTAATTACCCTAGCTTAAATAAACAAGATAGTATAGAGCAAGTAAGGGGTCGATCCCACGAGAAAGGTTTAGTTCAGATTTTTATGCTAGACGATATGCAATTTGAGGGGATTTTGAGGTTATCTAGACTATAATAGAATTAAACAATCAAGTTAAATTAAATAAACCAGAAAACTATTAAGAGAACAAACTTTGGTTTCAAGTAGACATCCACCTATGAAAATCAGAACCGATCATTGAAAAAATACATCAATTTATAATTTGAATATTTATCTTTTCTTAATGTTAATTAGTTAACCGATCTGCAGTGTAACTAACCTTAACCATCAAACAACCATAGTATCCACACTAGTAATTTAATTGAATAACAGCCTTAGAAAAATCATATCTTTCTTATATGAACTCTTTTTCTGCTGCAATTTGGTAGACTGATAGGTCTTCAAGTCATAAATCCTACAAAATTAAGTTTGCATCTAATGGACTTCTCTTGCTCAAGATATTCAAGTTGGAATGGTTGAAGGTCAACATTGGTAGAATGCAAGATTTGTCTTTGAAGGTTGTGATTTCCATGTTCTTTCTCTTTTTATTTTTCTTGCCATATATATGTAAAAAGGTATGGATGTTAAATTTTTAATGTCACTAGAATCACTTCATTTCAACCTCTAGAGCTCAAGCTCTGCACAAAACACCTTTGGAGGTAAAATCTGCCAATTATATCCAATTTACTTCTTTTTTAATTTTACATTCAAAAGTGCATTCAAAACATAAAACAAAGAATATCAATGTATTTTATATATAAAACACAGGCAAAATACTAGGTAAATGTGGGTAAAACTATCGAATAGTACGATTGCATCAGGATTAATGAATGTGAAGCTATAAACCTCCAAATTGAGCAATGTTAGATCCAAATGGAAGGTGTACACCTCATCTACCAACTTCAGGTGGTCTCATGCAACTTTGATGTCAGAGTTGCTCCAACGAGGTCTAAAAAGTAGTCAGCCTTGATTGTGACACCTATTTTTCAAAAACCACCCTTTTTTTATGTGTTCACACTTAAAGCTTCTCAAAGTGTTTTTATCAATGGTTTTAAAACCTCCCTCTCAAGATCTAAAGGCCAAAAATAACTCATTGCCCTCCAAGTCTAGCAAAACCCCCAAGTACCCCTAAAACTAAAATTACAATTGCAAAATCAGCTTAGTACAAGAGCTTCCAGCTATTAGCTTTTGACAGTTTTGTTTTGAATAAAAATGGTTTTTTGCCAAACATGCCCTAACTAAATTCCTAAAAATTCTAAAAAAAAATCAAGGACTAATTTAAAATTATTTATGGGTCCCTTGCATATTTTTTCCAGCAATTTTATTTAATAGGCTTATACTGTAAGATGCTGACATGATATTAAAATACCCGTTTTTCGTCGAAATCTCAAAATTTTTCCAAAATTTCTAAAAAATGACTCATTTAAAAAATACAAAAAATATATGTTTTATTTGTTGTGCATACAACCAAGTCTCTTAAAAAATAAAAATCATATTTTGGCATAAAAATTTTGATATGATTTAGCATTTTCTTATACTCACAAAAATGCAAAAAAATAATATTTTGCATGGATTTTTTTAATTTAATAATTAATTTATTGAATCCATAAGAACTTTGTCAATATTTCAAAAACTCTAAAAAACCTTTTATGAGAATTAATGGTTAACATTCTGGTAGAAATATTGGACTTACAAGTAAGCTGATAATTAAATACCAAAAGTTGATTAAACAATTCTCAGAATTATTTTAGATATTCATCAATTTTAATTGGGAGTATTTTTCACCATGATATATGAGTTGTGGAAAATACTTTTGCCTTCCAAGATAGGTAAACCCTGTCAGGGCACTTACATGATTTTTTTTTCCACAATAATTTATTTGGGCATACGAGCCCATAATGAATTCGAAACGCCAAATTTATTCATTAGAATAAATCTTTATTCTAATTTATATATATACCATCGATTATGAACTCATCAATATCTTTAAGCCACATCTAGACCACGCAATGTAGTTTACCTCATGTAAGGTGCGCTGAGGTGTTAATACCTTCTCTAGTCATATTCGTTTACCTTAGAATTTAATATAAGACTTGTCCACCCGGGTCTCCTAATGACCATGAACCAAACAACTAGGTAGCAACTTCTCGATCCTGACGTCGTAATGTCGTGAGCGCACGTTCAATACAGACAATGAGGGTTATACTTCATCTTCCACTCAAATGTAGGTATTGCGACATTATTTTGCAATTTATATTATATAATTATAACTTTAAAAAAATATAATTAAACTGACATATTCTTAATGTTATGTTGTGTTCTGGTAAATTATTTGAAAATAATTCAACATAAATGTTAGAATTTTATTGTAGCGAGCTAGATAAAAAAAAATATATTATTCATGTATTTTTTGAATCATCTTTTACTAAAAATCATTATACTTCATAAAACAATTATTGTTGTTTAATATTTAAAAAACTAATATTATACAAGTCATTCGGGCACCTTATTTGGAGGAAAAAATAGCAGTTGCTCCGGCTGTTTTCATTAGCACGATAAATGTATATATATTAGTGGTCCCACTAATTTTTTGTAGATGATAGAGTTACATTACCTAGTAATGCAACAATTGAAACAGGCGTGATTGTTTGGGCGACAAACATATCCTTTTCCTAAGTCCAGGGTTTATGTACATGTAAAAATGGTGATGATACTCGCAGTTGTTGATTTTTGGAGGGCCAAGCATATTGACGTATTATAATAGAGAAAGCGTTATAGCTCAAGCAAGTATCGAAATCATTACTTTTCTTCTTTGAAGGTATCTATCTATCTATCTAACCTTTCCTAGTTTATGCGTTTCCGCTCAAAAATGTTTCTTCTCTTTTTGTTTTTGAGTTTCTAATTGAGTTAGAACTTTGAAATTATCTGATTTAAAACATTAAACAAGAAAGAAATGACATCTGGGCTTGCTTTTATATCATCTCACCTGATATTCTGTCTTTGCTGGAGGTTTTTTATATCGTTCACCAGCTGTTCGATAGAATGCCTCTAAGGAATCGTTTTGAAAACTCTTTTGTAGAGTTGTGAAAGCATACCTGCTGGATGTTTTAAATTATGCAGATACAAAATGCTTAGTGTTGGAACCAATGTATGTCTTTGTTATGGCAAACTTGTTTCAAGTTGGTTCTTGTTGGCTCATTGAAGTCCAAGTTTAGTGCATAAAGGTTTTATTTTGGTGCGTAGTTAACATTGCCGGAGTTTAGCAATATTTATTGGTTTCGAAATGAGACATATGGGAGCTCAACCTTTCCCAACAAAACAAAATGAGGCCTTAAATGAAGGTGCATTGCTTTTTAGTTTTTTTTGCACGAGTGGAATCGCTATTAATTTTTTTTTTCTTTAGCTGGTTTCTTGTAATCATAACTAGAAAATTTTCTTATGGTAATGATTATTGGAAAAGTTATTGTTACAGTTTCTCAAAACACCAAATAGTATTAACTCATCCCAGATTGTTTGTTTTAAGTTGTGGTTGATAGTTACTAATTTGCAGGTGATGGAGTGATGAACACTCTTTGTCCTGCTTTTTCCACATGGAGGGGAGCCAAGGTACTGTCACCCACAGATTTTCAAATTTTATTGTAATGGGTTTCTCTGATAGACATGAGGAGGTGTGCCGTTATTTTCTTGGGATATTCTTTTCCTCACTTTTCTTGTCATGCCTGCTTGGGTTTCTCTCCGATTCATTTACCGTTCCTTGTTGGAAGATATTTGAGCCAAAGTCTTCATTCTTCATCCAATACCAGACCTTTTCCCAATTATTCTCCAAAAAAGCCCACCATTTTAGACGCTCAACTTGTTCATCAAATCTCAAATGCAATAAAGTTGCGTCGCTCTGAGCCCCTCCGGCACATTCTAAAACCGTATGAGTCCAAGTTTAGGTCTGACCACCTAATTTGGGTTCTCATGAACATCAGACATGATTATAAATTGGCTTTAGATTTCTTTGACTGGGCATGCCTGCGCAGAGACCCAAACCTTGAAGCCCGTTGCATAATTGTTCAGATTGCTGTGGCTTCAAAGGATCTAAAATTGGCTCATGATCTTATTTGTGATTTTTGGGCAATACCCAATTTGGATTTTGGTGTTTCATTCACTCATTTTGTTGACCGGTTAATATACACTTACAAGGAATGGGGTTCAGACCCCCATGTATTCGATATTTTCTTTCAAGTCCTGATTGAAGTTGGGATGCTTGATGAAGCAAGAAGTTTTTTTGACAAGTTATTGAATTATGGAGTGGTTATCTCTACAGATTCTTGTAACTTATATCTCACACGCCTATCAGACAATTTTGATAGGCGTCGGATTTCTATAAAGGTATTCAATGAATTTCCTCAGGTTGGTGTCTGTTGGAATACTGCATCATGCAACATCATTATTAATTCTCTTTGTCGATTAGGAAGAGTTAAAGAAGCCCATTGTTTGCTCATGCAAATGAAGTTTAGAGGCGATGCTCCTGATGTTGTAAGTTATAGTACTGTAATCAATGGGTATTGCCTTGGTGGGGAGCTGCAAAAGGTGCTGAAGCTCATCCAAGAAATGCAAATGAAGGGATTGAAGCCAAACTTATATACCTACAACAGCATAATCCTTCTTCTGTGTAAGAGTGGTAAAGTTGATGATGCTGAAAGGGTCTTGAGGGAGATGATAAACCAAGGAATAGTTCCCGACACCGTGGTCTACACAACTCTAATTGATGGTTTCTGCAAGTTAGGGAATATCCAAGCTGCTTACAAGTTGTTTGATGAAATGGAGAAGCAGAGAATTGTTCCTGATTTTATAGCATATACTGCTGTTATTTGTGGGCTTTGTAGATGTGGAAAGATGATGGAAGCAGATAAGGTCTTTAACAAAATGTTTAGCAGAGGAGTGGAACCAGATGAAGTTACATATACAACACTTATTGATGGCTATTGTAAGTCAGGGGAGATGGAAAAGGCCTTTTCCCTTCACAACCAGATGGTCCAAAGTGGGCTGACTCCAAATGTTGTCACATACACCGCACTTGCTGATGGCCTTTGTAAGCTTGGGCAGGTAGATACAGCAAACGAGCTCCTTCATGAAATGTGCGGAAAGGGTCTTCAATTGAATATCTGCACTTATAACTCACTTGTTAATGGCCTTTGTAAATCAGGAAATATCGGGCAAGCAGTAAAGTTGATGGAAGAAATGGAGGTGGCCGGGATGTATCCTGATACCATTACTTTTACCACTTTAATGGATGCTTATTGTAAGGCAGGGGAGATGGTTAAGGCTCATGAGCTTCTGCGGGAAATGCTGGATAGAGGACTTCAACCCACAGTTGTTACATTCAATGTGCTCATGAATGGGTTTTGTATGTCAGGAATGCTGGAAGATGGTGAGAGGCTACTAGCATGGATGTTGGAGAAGGGTATAATGCCAAATACCACCACCTACAATTCTCTTATGAAGCAGTACTGCATTAGAAAAAATATGCGTGGCACAACAGAGATTTATAAGGGAATGTGTGCACAGGGAGTAATGCCTGATAGCAACACCTATAATATTTTGATAAAAGGGCATTGTAAAGCAAGGAATATGAAAGAAGCATGGTTTTTGCACAAAGAAATGGCTGAGAAGGGGTTTAATCTCACAGCTAGTTCTTACAACTCCATCATCAAGGGTTTTTTCAAGAAGAAAAAGATTTCAGAGGCTAGAGAACTATTTGAAGAGATGAGAAGAGAAGGGATGGCTGCTGATGCAGAAATATACAACCTTTTTGTGGATATAAGCTACGGAGAAGGGAACATGGAAACTGCACTTGAGCTCTGTGATGAAGCAATAGAGAATTGTTTTTTGAACAGAATCAAGAAAGAAAAGCAATAGTTTTGCTTTGCATTTTATGCAAGATTTTTTAGATCAACATAGACGGTCATTACTCCTTACCAAGTCGGCTGGAGATTGTTCAAGATCAACGATTTTGATTGTAACCAAACTTGACTTCCGCTGGTTGTGGACACATTGCTTTGTGAATTGTGGCACCAGCACCTCCACCACCAATCTCTTTTTTTTTTTTTTTCTCTTTTGCTATGCTGCCAAAATCTCAACTCAGTTATATCATATAGTTGGAGCTTTGTACGTGGTAAATTACAAAGATTATTTAACCATGTCATGAAACGTGTTGTTTGCTTATATATAATATATATTATTTTTCAGTTATACTGCACATCCAGTTTGCTTATATGTATACATAGTCAATATAGCCAATATGACCACTTTTTCCGGATTATCTAGTCAAAAACCACGCCGTTTTTCCTAGAGTTTTCATTTTTCCAGGCTATGATTTGCAGCAGAGCACTACTGCTCATATATTTGACCACGTCTCTATGATTATTTATTTGGAATTTCCAGTAGAGCAGTAGTGTTATTTATTTGCAATCCCTTTTTCTTTTTTTACATATAAGCAGCCTGAGTGTTTTTCTTTAGGCTGTCAATTAAATTTGATTTTTTATATATGTTAATTAATTCAAATCTTTAATTCTTGAATAGATTAACTAAATCAAGCACCTTCAAAACTTGGTCAACACAACAACATAAAATATTCTTAAGAACTTACTATTTAAATTACATAATAGGAATTGTAAAGGGAAATCATATGTTTTCATCCAAAAATTTTTATGTTCATATGCACTGCAATGTATAAGAATCTTCTCTATGTTCTTTAGATGTGTTTGAGCAATATTTTTATTTGTGTAATTTTGATGTTTCGTGTCCTTGTTTTCTTACATTTCACTTTCATAGAAAAATGACAAGTGAAGAATCACTGAACAACAAGAGGTGGACCTTTTGCTTTAGCAAAACAACATCAAATTGGAACATATAAAAATGTTGTAGCATGTGGCATGTAAAAAATGTCCTCTTCTCTTGAAGTAAATGAGGAGTTGAAAGCTTACATGAAAGAAAAGAAGACACAAAAGGTTGCATCGTTTGGTCGCCCACTTGAATTTGGTGAAGTTGAAACTCTTAGGGATGATGTTGATGAGGATGAGGTAGCACAAGAGATGGGTTCGCCTTTTCTTGGTAAAAGAGTATGCGAAGGAAGTGGCCGACAAGATAGTGGAAAGAAAGCAAAGGGTAAGGGACCAAAGAATTTGTTTTTTTTTTATCCCGAAACAAGAATAAGAAGTCAAGTTGAGACAAACAAGCGTAAACGATGCTTGTCACAAAGAAGCAAGAGCTAGAACAATTCAATATATAGCTCGCTTCTTTTATCAGGCAGGGATTGCATTCAATATTGCTCATTTGGAAAGCTTTCAGAAGATGGTTGAAGCTATTAGAAGATATTGACCAAATTTGAACCTAGAAACCTTCTAGTTATCATGAACTTTAAGCTTCACTCTTTAGAAAAGAGTTGGAGTATACTGCTGAGGTTTTGTTGAAAGGGCATAGAAAAGAATGGGTAAACATGGTTATTCCATTATATCAGATGGATGGACACATACAAGGAATAAAAGCATAATTAATTTTATGGTTAACTACTATTTGGGCTCCATGTTTATTGAGTCTATTGATGAATCATCTTTTGCAAAATCTAATGAGAAGACATTTGAGTTACTTGATAGATTTATAGAGCAAATTAGAGAG
>Ga0307517_10003573_pt1 | contig 24133 bp, 32 predicted proteins | sample 23_EM_MG_FD_194515 | JGI IMG/M metagenome (GOLD analysis project Ga0307517, IMG submission 194515) | Populus trichocarpa ectomycorrhiza microbial communities from riparian zone in the Pacific Northwest, United States - 23_EM | ecosystem: Host-associated > Plants > Roots > Unclassified | place...
AAGAAGACACGGGAGGAAACGGAGCAAAAACCGTGATCAGAGTGAAACGGATGTTCGGAGAAGTGTTCTGACTGGAAAGAAGGTGTGTTGCAATTTTCATTCATTACCCATCGCAACGATCCCGGATTTGACCTGAGGCGCTTTCCATTCCGAGCAGATCAGGTTGAAAGTGCACAAGGATGCGGCTGATCTTGAGAGGGATAGCAACAGGGAAGAATTGTTACAGTTTTTAAACTCTTCATATGAGTAGACCCGCTCCAATCTTTTGAGTACTTTTCGTTCGCTCTTCTCAGCGTCACGTCCGGACGTAGCCGTAATGGAGCATCATCATGGGGCCGAGCGTTGCCTGTCCAACCGCACGATCACCGCTCTGTGCCGCAACCATTTTGCCCTTCGGCCTCTTCGACCACCACCCCCAACACCCCCCGGTCGTCCCTCTCGTTTTTCCCTGCCCATCCACCTAGATCGAGTCGAGTCACATGGCGTCTCCAAAGCCCGCCGTCAATGGGCCGAAGAAGGCACCCTATCCGTTCTGGTTGGGAGGTATGTGTTACCTATATGCATGGACGATCGCACCCGCCCCTGATTGTCCTCGTCAGGTGTTGCTGCGACTATTGCGGCGTCCATAACCCAGTAACCACCCTAGATCCTCTCGCCTGAATCGGCGTAGTTGCTAATGACGTAATATCGTTTGTAGCCCGCTCGATCTCACCAAAGTCAGACTCCAGGCCTCTGGAGACAAGGGGATGATACAGTCCTTGAAGAAGACGGTGCGAACGGCGGGTGCGTATCTCCACCAGTACTCGTAGGTATTGGACTGAGGATGCCATCGGCTTTCAGGCGCCCGAGGGCTTTTTGACGGCATTACCGGAACATGGATGCGACAGATGAGCTACTCTGTCTGCAGGTTCTGGGCATACGACGAGAGCAAGAAGCTGCTTGGCGCTGGTATGTGATATACAATCCTTTTTCGTCGCATGCCGCACGTTTACTGGTTCCAAGGTTCTTCCGCGCCCCCTTGGAAATTGGCGCTGGCCGGGTGTATGGGTGCGTGAGACAATTGTGCTCATTGGCCCTCCGGGGTTCTGAATTTCATTCGCTCAATAGCCGGTGGAATCGCTGGGTTTGTTGGAAACCCTGGAGGTTCGTTTACTACAGTTATGCGTATCGTGAGTGGACTAACTCACGTCCTGATTTACATAGAGATCATCATGGTTTGCTTTCCGTGAGCTTCCACCGCTCCCAATGACTTATGCTCCGTGTAGGTTCGCTTGCAGGGAGATATGGCCAAGCCGGTGGATCAGCGGCTGAACTACAAGCATTGCTTTGACGGATTGTTCAGGGCAGGTCTCACCCCCCACATACACCTCTTCTTGGTCTAAAAACTCCCACAGATGGTTCGGGAGGAGGGGTTCTCTTCCCTTGGTCGAGGAGTTGGTCCAAATGTAGTCCGTGCTATCTTGATGAACGCTAGCCAATTGGCATCGTATGTATCACTCCTTTCCACCAACTCACCTGTTCCCGCTGACTCCGTTGATAGATACGACTTCTTCAAGAGCGAGTTGCTGAAGACGCAATACTTCGAAGACAACATAGCTTGTCATATAACCGCAAGCTTTGGCGCAGTTTGTAACTTCCCTCCTTGTCTGTATGCACGATGTTGACAAACGCCCCAGGGAACCGTAGCCACAACCGTGTGCTCTCCGGCTGATGTGTTGAAGGTACACTAATCCCTCAGATCCGACCCGCCAACTACTAACTTCAAACCCAGAGCCGAATCATGAATGCATCCGGATCGGGATCACGAGTGCGTACTTCCCCCGTGTTAAATCCCCCGACCTCTTGTCGAATGATCTCCGTTACGTAGTCTACGCTTGAAGTGATCAAGAACTCGTTGCGCAACGAGGGTCCAATGTTTATGTTCAAGGGTTGGGTGCCCGCCTGGATGAGGCTGCAGCCCACGACCATTCTAATCTTCGTAACCTTCGAACAGCTGAAGAATGTGGTCGACTGGACCAGAGAACTTCGGTCCAGGAAGGCCTAAGCCGATTGGTTGGAAATCTGATGAGGATTTTGTGATGTACTCATCCTTGGACGTTCTTGCTCAAATGTAGATCTCTCTTGCCCACAATGTACTGTGTACTTTATACATCCTGAAACGATGATTTGATTTGGAGGTTTTCGCGATTGGCTATTTGTTCAGCCACCCCCGGAAATAACCACAGTCATGGCTAATAGGATCAAACTACCCCAGAAAAACTGATCCCAAGTACCTTATAAGCACCGACCTACCCCCCATGAACGCTACCGACCAAAATCACTCAAATCGAGAGCCTGAGCTCTCTGCCTTCTCTATGCCTGTCGCCGAGCGTAACAGTGAACCCAAGTCCACCACCGCAACTATGAAGGAGAGAAGGTTCAAGTTGGGCAGGCGAGTCGCTTCCTTCTCTTACCCATCGACGATACACTTACGCCCTGTCCTGTGCAGGGCTTGTGATCGTTGCAGGCATGATACTTTCCCTGGTATATTGACAGGTGTTCAGATGATCCTGACCGGACTTCCCTTCCAGACGCAGGAGGATTCGCTGCGACGATGGTAACCCCTGTCAAGCATGCATCTCGTCTGGCTCAGCATGCACCTTCGAGGAGAACGGTAAGAAGGGCCAGAAATCAAAGTGTGTATCATCTGTTGCGCCTCCAACCGGTAGTCTAACGATACTGTAGAAAAACGGCAGGGATCGAAGCTCGTATGAGACAGTTGGAGCAACTGATCCAGGCCATACCCCCGTCTGTGTTTGCAGCAAACGGGCTGGTCAACCCGACAGCAACCTCCAGTCCACAACCGTCAACAACATTTGCCGCATCCCCACAAACGTACCCCTCCTCGATCCCACCACCACACTTGAATTCGTATCCTCTCATCAACCCATCCATGCGATTCACCGCCGACGGGGGTATAAATGGTGAACATGGGACTATCCAACCCTCCCCAGCTCAGTTGCTCCGGAGTAGCCCTCCCGAGGGCTCCACCCCTGTTGTACCCGGCTGTGCGGATCCTACCGAGAAACTTACGGGGTCGTCTCGCAGGGTACCGTTATCCCCATCCTACATGTACCTCGACGATGCCGGTTACCCCCGTTGGCAGGGCGAAACCTCGGGACTCCCCTTCCTGGATTCGCTGGTCGAAAGGCATTCGACCGGGACTGGTTAGCAAATTCGGGAATAACAATCTGTACAGTTCTAAGAATGATTATCAGCAGAAAATTGGTTCCCAGACCGTTCCCCTCGAAAGACTGATGTGAATCCGGAGGCTGTTTGGCGCTATGTCACTTCAGTTATACCACCGGATCTAATCGACAAGTACGCATATTCCATTCTTCCGACGCACAACCCCTGACGTCAAGATCAGCTTGGTACAGTGCTACCTGTCCACTTCTTACTACATCATGCCGTTTCTCCACATCCCCTCCTTCATGTCGGTGAGTCCCATAATCTTCTGTTGCTCGCCCTGACTAACCAACCTCTTTAGGATTACGGGAACCCATCAAGATGGGGGGAACCGGGTTTTGCGGCCCTGATCGTAGCTGTGTGCTGCCTGGCGTCCCGACACATCGACGACCCTCGTGCCCGTGCGGACCCGGAGGACGGGGGTTCTGCCGGAACACACTGGTTTGAACTGTTCGGGCGGCTACGGACCACACCTTCGGCTGATCGCCCAACCGTTCATACCGTCCAAGCAGTTCTTGTCGCAGGAGTGTACGCCATTGGTGCAGGAAGGCTGTCGCGGGCATTTGCCCTCATTGCAGAGTCGGTCACCCTTGCCATCGACCTCGGACTACACAGAGATTCCGAGGCGTTCGACTGTTTCGACCCGATCGAAGATGAAGTAAGGAGGCGAACCTTCTTCTGTGTCTATCTCTGGGATAAGCAGGCAAGTGCCCACTTTGGAAGGCCGCCTATGATCAGGATGAGGGACTGCGATGTCGGGGAACCTATCGCGGTGGACGACGAGTTCATCACCCACGAAGGTATCGGAGAGCAACCCGCTGGAAGGCCGAGTAGGATCGGAGTGTTCATGGCCGTCGTCAAAGTATTCGTGGTCCTCGAATCCGTCCTCAATCGCATGGCACTCAACCCTGTTGGCCGAACTTCCCCCTTGTTCGTTCGCGCAGCAGATATGGCCTCCGGAGGTCAACATTCCCAGGAACTGGTGGAAGAAGAATCTCTCTTAGACGAGATTTGCCAGAGCCTGCCTCCCCACTGGATATACAACCTAGAGACGATGTCGAGCGGGGATGTTATCAGGGTGACACAAGCGGAGAGATTCCATTGCGTCGAGCAATTCGTACGAATGCTCATTCACAGGCACCGGTTCCAAGAACTCCTTGCGGAGAGATGGTATAACGGTTCGGAAGAGCAGTCGGAGGCGGAAATGAAGGCCATCGTCGACGCTCACACATGCACGCTCCAGATAGTGACAGCCCACATCCACATTGCCACAAAAGGATTGATGACATACTGTGAGCATCTCTCTCGTCTGTTGCACGCTCTTCCTGACCTTTCAAGTAGACGGAATTCACGTTATCCACCAATTGACCCAGGCGGGAAGAACCATCATCGCCGTCCTGTTGAACTGCACTTCACCTCCCTTGCAACACCTGATTCCCACGTCTATGAATGCTTTACGTTCTTGCGTCGCGCTTTTGAGACAGTTCAGTGGCCGGTACCTTTGTGGATTGCGTTCATGCGATATTATGGAAGAGTTTTGCCGTGGTATGACGATCAGATCTAACTCTTGATAACAACAGCCACTTACGAAAGATTTACAGTCGCCGGCGTTCCACTTGATGTCCATCACAGATCCGGGCCACAGGACAGAAAAATTCCACGATTGCCTTGGTTACGACCGGTGCGGAGGAAAACTCCTTCGGTAACAAGGTCACAGAGCGTCACCACTGGTGACCATTATTCCGACCATTCTCACCCGTCCCCCGATTCCGGCTCTGACACTGGCCCCTCGGAGATATTCCGCGGATTAATCACGGAGCAGCGACCTATGCTTAATATCTCCCCGGACATGTCCAACGCTCACCTACAACAATCTTCTCCTCTCCTCGATACCCCCTCGTCGCAAGACAACGCGTACCACTCATTTTTTACCGACCTGGTGCTGTCAGATTTTGGGGTTTCTGACTCAGTGGTTCCCCCGACAGGGATGTCGAGCCCGCAATTTGATTCCGACTTCTCGCTCCTGCTCGGAAACGGGAGCCTTCCTCAATTTAGTGGGGGCATGATGGCTTGAACACACTTGTTTTTGTCCAGCTTTATTGCTATCGGTTTCTGCTGTGTTTTCTGGAGGTCCAGGATGATCCCTGTATCATTAACAATCACTTATGTTGTACGTAGGTTATTATCTTCCATGTTCTGATTCATTTTCATTCCTCCAAGCCCCTGCGTCTATATCTGTAGCCACTGTCATAAATCTACAAGAAGTCTCATTTCATTTTGAAACCGGACAAGGGATATAAGTGATGCGCACTGCGAGACATGGATGGCCGTCAAAGTTCTCATCGCTCCGAGGTCTGTGGAGAACTGTTCTAGCAGAGACTTGGTCTGCGCGATCGTCTGGTTGAACTCGGTTAATGACCGAGCGAGTTGCGCAGAGTGGCGATCCTTGGCTTGTGATGCCATGAGCCTTGATGGTGGATAATCACAACGTTGAGTCCGTGAGAACTTTAGATCAGTCCACAACGTGGACGGAATGATGTGATCCGCCTCAGGGTCATGCATGGCCCTCATTTCCCTGGCCATGGACATAGGTTGAAACATCCGAAATGAACGCTTTCCATTTGCCATGCACTTCATCTCCCGCCTCCTTTGGGTGACGCGTCCCGTCTGCAATGCTCAGGATGGCAGGGACCACTGGATTCGAGGTGAAACTTGATGATCCCAAAGGGGCCACTACGTGAGCTGGCCGTGCAACCACCCTTGGCTTAACTTTCTGGAGTCATGCCGACCCACCAGTTTTCATTCCGTTCGATCTGGGTGGCCGCAATCACAACGATCCTTTCCTCAGCGCTGACCATGGTGGATTCCCCGGGAGCTTATAAAGTCCACTGGGTTAATTGCTAACCTTCGACCCAACCAACTTGTTTTGCACACTTCTTCCTGGTTCGAAGGACATGCCGTCTCGACCAATCCCCAACTTCTGCATTCTATCCGGAGCGGCGGTGCCGTTCTCCTTGTCTACCCCGGACGTTTTCCCTGGAGGAAAGGTGAGCCTACAGGAGTTTCTGACCAACAGCCCGCTAACGCGTGCCATAGCGCGAACGTCTTAATGTTACTTGCGGTCGCCACAGTCGGAAAATGAGTTACGATAGAGAGAGCATCCATCACGATCGCGACGCGTCTGCTACCAGTGTCAAGAAGGATCGTAGGAGAACTATCGACTGCGGATTATCCCGACCCTCGCTTACCCCAAGGGACTATCCTACAGAACAAGCAGCTCGAATCCTCCCTCAACGTATCATAACCCCAACGTCTGCCACCGGACTTCAATCCATTTGGTTTCAGTCTAAGAGTGACCGTCCGGACGTCGGAGTGTCACTCACAGATATAGTGGACATTGGAGTCGAGAGGGTCATGATTGCCCCTGAAGAGCGAGTTTTTCAAGGATTCCACCTCGGCTACGATGAAATACAATTCTCTATCCTCGTGAGTGTGTTCTGTGCCTAGTGATTCATCCGCCAATCTGTGTTGTATAGTGGCCTGGTTATGGGAATATCTCCTGGATTGCTTCTATCCCCATAAACTTGCGTGAGGAGAGCGGGTATCAGTGTGGACCCATTACCCGAAGACTGCTTGCCTCAGCGGTAGCTCAGCATTTTCAGGCTTTCATGATTGTGAGTCTCCCTCCCCGTATTGGATCCATCAGATTTTTTGACAATCCATCGCTTAGAATCACTCGTACTTGCGTTTTCCTCACCCCGATCCCTGTTGGAAGATCAGGAACAACCAACAAGATGGCATCAGGTTCGAGAACCTCCGCTTGACGCGTCTCTTCAGTTACAAGGATGAGGCTGGAAAGTTGGGTTCCTGGCAAGCAGAAATACTCGTTGTCGAAGATCCGCCCATCATCTACTGATGTACACTGTATTTTTTTGTTTATTTAATGTCCGATATTTATCCTGCGCCAGTTATGCCCCGTTGAGCTAGGTTGAGCTGTTGAACCGCGCTCGGCGCTTGTCGCGGTAATTACCACGTGCTCTAGCGGCCGCGTCTACCCCTTCGGTTGAACCTCAAAGGACCTGGCGGAGACTGACCTAGTTCAGCATACCCTGATTCCACCTTTGGAACCGTATCCAAGAACCACCACCCGGTGCTCTGAACACGATACCAATTACCCGTCTTGCCTCCCGACACTGATCTAATTCTGTGGCTCGGTTGGAAATTCAACTTGCCCCGGACATTCTGCCATGTCCGCACTACAACAATCCCAGAACGTAGACACCGCAAGCGAACACACACCCCAATTCGAATCTGGCGAGAAGACGTGGGTCTGGGTACCCGATGATATAGAGGGATACCTCTCAGGATGGGTTCGAAGCGACAAGGATGATACGGTTGAGGTTGTACTCGATGGTGGACGTGGTGTATGCTACTCCTTTTATCGATTTCTACTGGTTTTAACCTCAGAAATCAGATTCGGCGATTACCAGGATACAGCTTGTCCAAGAAGAATCCACCAAAGTTCGATAGAGTGGACGATATTGCCGACCTTTCGTTTCTGAACGAAGCTAGCGTGGTTCATAATCTTCGCCTACGGTATGGATCCGGGGCTATCTACGTGAGCCAAAGCAGTCCGGTCTCTGGGATCCTCTACTCACGGAGAAGCAGACATACTCTGGACTATTCTTGGTTGCGATTAATCCGTACCAGGCCCTTCCGCTCTACTCGGACGCAATAATACACCAATATCGCGGAAAACGGAAGGACGAGAACCCGCCACACATTTTTGCCATTGCGGAGAGGGCTTGGGTGAACATGGGTGACGAACGCGAAAACCAGAGCATCCTTATTACGTCTGTAGACTCACGATTCTCAACCGGCGTCTTGACTGATATCTGTACAGTGGTGAATCCGGTGCCGGTAAAACTGAGAGCACGAAGAAGGTCATCTCATACCTTGCTGCAATTGCTACGGACACGTATGTTCCTCCGACGACACCAGGACATTCCCAATCCCCATCTTTATCGTCGTCTTCCTCGTTCGGCGTTATGCCCACCATCGGGTTGCCTCGAGCTGCTTCCATGAAGAGGCATAGCAAACATATGTCTATGAGCGCATCTTCTTCGGCACTTCACCTCACTTCAAAGGGTCGACTTGGTCTTTTAGAACGCCAGATTCTTCAGGCCAATCCAATTCTAGAAGCCTTCGGCAATGCCCAAACCCAGAGAAACAATAACTCCAGTCGATTCGGAAAGTTCATCCGCATTAGCTTCTCGCCTGATGGAAGTATTGCTGGTGCAAACATCAGCTGGTATCTACTTGAGAAGAGTAGAGTCGTAGTCAGGAGCGAAGCTGAGCGCAATTTCCATGTGTTCTATCAGTTGATGGAAGCTGGCGGGGCGCTGAAAGGTACGTTTCACGAATAACGCTTCCTATCTTTGCTAACATAGGATCAGATACCCTTCTACTGGATGGAGGTGTGGAAAACTATGAATACCTGAATAAGAGCCGACGGGAAGTTGATGGGATCGACGACCACGAGGAATGGGGGGCGCTCAAGGCGGCACTTGATACTGTTGGCTTCTCAGCTGCCGAACAGCTTGATCTTTTCCGCATTATTGGGGCAATTCTTCATATCGGCAATATTGTCATCTCTTCCACCCGTGGAGACGATGCGTTTTTGGCCGACCCATCACAGGCGGAACGAGTTTGCCACCTCCTCGGGATACCTCTTTCAGAGTTCACAAAGGCGGTCTTACGGCCCAGGGTTCTCGCCGGGCGAGAGTGGGTTACTCAGGCAAGAACGCGACAACAGGCTGCCGATGAGTTATCTGCCCTTTGCAAGACCCTGTACGAGAAATCTTTCGGGGCTTTGGTCGAGAGGATCAACAAGGCATTGGACCGCCCCTCATCCAAGTCTACTTTCATCGGAGTCCTGGATATTGCTGGCTTCGAGATATTCGATAAGAACGGATACGAGCAGCTGCTCATCAACTATACCAACGAGAAACTCCAACAGTTCTTCAATCATCACATGTTCGTTTTGGAGCAGGAAGAGTATGCGAGGGAAGGCATCCACTGGGACTATGTCAACTTTGGATTGGACCTGCAACCGACCATCGATCTCATCGAAGCCAGCGGGAACGCCATTGGGATCCTTAGCTGCCTGGATGAAGAATGTATCATGCCGAAGGCTACAGACGCTACGTTCACGAACAAATTGCATGGTTTATGGGCTTCCGATATCCCCGAGAGTGAAGAGGGCCATCTGGGACGCACAAAATACGCACCCACTCGTTTCGAGCAAGGTTTCATCGTGCATCATTACGCTGGGCGGGTCGAGTATCGAACAGACGGGTGGTTGGAAAAGAATAAGGATCCTTTCAATGATAACCTCACACGTGTACTAGCCGGCTCATCGGAGCGTTACGTCGCCTCACTCTTTTCCGAGTTTGCGGAGGCCCCGACGTCACTCGTAGGTACTCTCGCCGGAAGGCAACGCGTTCTCAAGAAGGGGGCATTCAGGACTGTCGCTCAACGCCACCGCGAACAACTCTCCAGTCTCATGGGACAGCTCATTGCCACCCAGCCACATTTCGTGCGTTGTATCGTGCCGAACCCTAACAAGAAGGCAGGACGCATCGATGTTCCCCTGGTTCTCGATCAGCTTCGATGTAATGGCGTCCTCGAGGGCATCCGTATCGCCCGTCTTGGGTTTCCCAATCGTTTGCCTTTCGTGGAGTTCCGCCAACGATACGAGATATTGGCACCTGGCATTCTCCCACCCGGGTACATGGACGGACGAATGGCCTGCCTCCGGATGGTGGATGCTCTCGGTTTGGATCAGCAAAGTTACCGAATCGGAACATCAAAGGTTTTCTTCAAAGCAGGAGTTTTGGCAGAACAGGAGGAGAAGCGAGACGCCTTACTGTTCAATATATTTTCCCGTTTCCAATCCGCTGCTCGTATGTGGACCGCAAGACGGCAGATGAGGAAAATCCTCAACCGAGCGATTGCTATTCGGACGATCCAAAGGAATGCAAGAGTCTATGGTGATCTCCGGGATTGGCCATGGTGGCAACTCTACACCAAGGCAGGCACCTTGTCCTCGGCTATGCCCATCTGCTGACTATTCAGCAGGTCCGCCCTCTGTTAGCTGCCACCAGAAACGACGATGAATTACGGAGGAAGGAACTTGAGTTGGCCCTTGCGAAAGAGAGGGCGGAGAAGGATCAACAGGTTCGTGAAGAGCTAGAGAAGGTGAAGGCGGGACTACAGAACGAGAAGAGGAGAATGGAGGAGGACCTTGCTGCAGAGAGAGCCCTGAACTTGGATAAGGACGCTCAATTGGAGAGAAGCAAGAAGAGGGAAAGCGAGTTGGAAGAGGACGTACTGGCCCTGCAAGCGGACCTCGATACTCTGGACTCCCAACTCGATCGTGCACTGCAACTCCAGAAACAGAGCGAGGAACAACACGAAACTCTCAAACAAGCCTTTGATCAGGCTGCGGAACACCTCGTGCGTTTAGAGCGCGAACAACAGGAGTGGCAGGGCCGGGAGTCAGAACTCAACGAAGAGCTGGCTAAAACTCAGACACTCATCTCTAGTTTGGAACACGACCGAGCAGAACTCGAGAAGCTCAGCGGGGATCTCACTGATCTCACCCGCCAGAGAGAAGACGATCTTGCTCGGCTCAGAGACCGGTCTGAAGGTACTCTGAGGGAACTCGAAGGAAAGCTTGCTTCGGAATCTCAAAGCAGGTCAATTTACGATCCAGTTCTCTGTTAATTTTATCGTCGGCTTACCGAATCCGTAGGGATCTCCACAAGAGTAAGGCGGATGTGCTCGAGGAGGATCTTCGTCGCGCTCGAGAACAGCTTGCAGAACTCGCTCGTACTGCCACGGATTATTCAAAGATCATCAGAGAGAAGGAAGCTGAGGTCGACCGGGGGCGCAGCGAACTCGATACCACCAAACGCGAACGTGCTCGCCTGCAGAAGCACGTCGCAGAGCTCGAGGCAGACCTTGAAACCCTTTCCCTCGAGATTGACGATTCGAAACAGACCAGGGAACGTGACCTCGCGGCGCAATCGAAGCTTCAGAAAGAATTGGATCAGCTCCGTACCCTCCTCGAGGCCAAGACAAGCGAGGAGACCAAACGATCTGAAGTAGAGAGACGTAAGGAGGCCGAGTTGGTCAATCTCCGCTCCGAGGTTTCCAAACTCCAACACGACATGACCGATGCCCGCACCTCTGCGTTGGAAGCGCAGAACAAACTCAAGGTGGATCTTGACACTACCAGTCGCGAACACAACTCTTTGCAGCAGACGTACAACTCATTGCTGGAACGGGAACGGGCGGCGTCGTCCAAGCTCAAGGAGGTCATGGCAAATCTCTCCGCAGCAGAGAAGATCAAACGATCTCTCGAATCTGATCTACAATCCATACGTTCACGCCAGAATGACACAGATTCGCAGCTTGTCGAAGCCCAGAGGGCCAAAGAGGTTGGTGATCCTAGTTTGAATGTAGGTCTGTCGACTGAGTATCCTCCAGGTCTTTGAGCGTCAGATCGCAACCTCCCAGGCGAAGCTGGCCGACTACGAGGATACGTTCATCCAACTCGAGCGAGACAAAGCCATTTCTGAACGTCACCTGGAGTCTGTCCGTGAACAGCTCAAGGTTGAGACCACAAAGCGCACCGAATCAGAGAGGCTCAGCACAACAAGGAAGCAGGAGATCGTGATGCTTAAAGATCGTAACGTCAAGCTCGACCGGGAACTCAACAAGGCTCTTACTGACATCAAGAATCTGGAGTGGCAGAACAAGCAGTTGGAATCCAAGCAGGACAAGACCATCGTAGAGCACGTGCACGTCCTGGAAGAAGCCAAACGTGTCACCGATAGGCAGCTCGCCGATGCTCAGCTTGAGTTGCAGAAGAATGCAGTTTATATCACCTCGCTCGAGAAGACTAAGGCAAGGTTGAGTCGCGAGATCGAAGACTACGCCAGGCAGACTGAGCAGGAGGGGGTCGAGATCAACAAGAAGGAGAAAGCCATCCGAATGCAGGAACAGAAGGTTACCCAAGCACTCGCGGAGGCAGAAAAGGAGCGGAAGAACAGGGAGGCTGGCGAGATGCGGATCAAGAGGTTGCAGGGGGACCTCCAGAACTCGCAGAGACAAATCACCGACGTCACTCAACAGATGATGGCCATTCAGCGTTCGAAGGACAACCTGGAGACAGAACTCGCTCGACTGGCTGATTCCACGGAGAGCACGTCTATGGCCAAGATGCAGCGACAGTACGAAGCCAAGATTTCCCAACTCGAATCGCAACTCGAGGACGCGGAGTGGTCTAGGACTACGGCGGCCAGGATCAAGGAACAAATTGATAGACAACACGCCGAAATCCGTCGTCTGATCATGACGAATGGACCAAAGGATGAATCCTTCCGCACCCGGTTGCTCAAGGAGCTGCAGCTTGCTGATGAGGAAATGGAACGAGAGTTCACGGCGCGTGGCCAGATTCGAGACGCTGGCGTGCGGTCGTTGGCGAACGTCACGCCCCAGAAGCGCACCCCCCAGACGAATGGCTCCTCCCGCAGCCGTAGAGATTCTCAGCCTGAGCCATCCAAGACTTCGGACAAGCAGGCAAATGTTTTGCGACAGCAATTGCAGGTTCTCGAACTGCGCATGGTTGCTTCAGACCGGGTTCGGGAACACTTGGAGAATTCGCTCAACGAACTCAATGCGGAACTCGATAAAAGCGATGGGTCTATTCATTCATTGGAACAGTACAAGGTCAAAATGGCCCGCGAGAACAAGCGACTCGTGGAGTTACTGGAAGACGAGAGAGAGGCTCGCAGGGCCGCGGAGGCTGCTCAGATCGGCGGGGACAAGGAATTGTGGAACAGGTTCCAAAGCACGATCGCCGGAGAACGAGAGAGCTATGCCCGCCTGGAGGAGTCCAGGAAAGCTTTGGTCAGTAATGTGGACACTTGGCATACGTTTGGGAATAACGTTTTCCCAGGTCGTGCAACAACGTGCTGCACAATTGGAGCTCGAAGATCAACGTCGTCAAGTGCAGGAGCTCTCGAAATCCAAGAAGCAACTGGAGAACGAGGTTTCAGAGTTGCGCGACCGTCTTGAACTTGAGCTCATCGCAAAGAACGAGGAAGCGAGTGAGTCACACGCTACAGCACTCACGTATGGAGCTAAAGTTCCATGCCGTTTTTCAAGGTTCCAAACGTCAACTGCATGCCAGGCTACAAGACCTGGAGATATCTTCTACTACTACTACCACCGTTCATTCTGGTGGGTAGCGTGTATTTACTCAGATAATCACGTCTAATCGCCCGATAGAACTCCAAGAGGCTGTCAATAGCTACAAAGCGAAGGCAGAATCATACCTCGCCAAGCTGGAGGAGGCAGAAATCGCCAGGGTCAAATCTGCTCGTGCGGAGTCACTCGGTTCGCATAAGCCCACAGGAATCTCGGAGGATCGCTGACTTCGTTAAACAGCTCGGCGTGCTCTTGTAGATGCGCAGAAGGCACAAGATGAGATTGTATTGGAAGCCAAAGGGCTCGAGGAACGTTTGAAGACCTCAGAGGAGCGTGTCCGGGAACTTGAAGCTCGCCTGGAGGAAGAGGGCAGCGAGTCTGCTAACGCAGAAATTCTTCGTCAGCGTTTGGCGGAGAGCATGGAAGACGAACGCAAGCAACATGCTCAGGATCTCGCGGACCGAGATTTTGCCGCTGATCAGACCCGCAAGAAGTATCAGGCCGAGTTGGCTCAGCTCAGCGAAGGTATGTTAAATCGAACGATCGTTGGTTATACGCTTACCCCTGGCGATAGAATTGCAATCTCAGCGGGAAAGTATGAGCCGTCTCCGAGAAGAGAAGCGTAAACTCTCTTCCCAGGCAGATGAGCTCCAGCTCCGTTACGATGACGAGGTCTTCAACGGCGGTGCTTGGAAGGGGGAGAAGGAGCGCCTAGAGACCAAGATCAGAGACTTGAACAAGGCCTACGAGTCTGCAACCGGGGCGCAAGCTGAACAACAGACGCAGATCGTCGCCCTACACTCACAAGTCCGAGAACTCCGAAGCGTGCTCAACGACGCAGAAGCGGATAGGACTCTTCTCCAGAAAGCCCGACGCGCCTTACAGGCGGAACTGGACACAATCAAACATGACGGTGTTGATTCTGGTACATCTGGAACAGAATTGCAGAAGGTCATCCTGCAGAAGCAAGACCTCGAGAGGGGCCTGGAAGAACAGCGTGACCGTGCCAAAATGGCATCTGATAGGATGAAGAAGGCAGAATCATTTGCGTCCGAGTGTCAGATGGAACTTGGAAAGATCCGTGTCGAGAATTCGGAGCTTGATAAGCTCAATGTGCGTATTTTATTCACCTTACTGAAATACACCGAACGAGTTTTCTTTCTTCCGTAGGCGAGCCTTGATGGGCAGATCAAGGAGCTCAATCTCCGAATCGTGGATCTTGAGACCAAGACACTATCTCTCAATTCATCCAGACCATCGAACGTTAACAAACGGCTGGAATCGCGCATCGAGGAGCTGCAGAATCAACTGAACCAATCGACCAAAGACAATTCGAGGCTTAAGACAACAGACAAAGGCGCTCGGGAGACGACGATGTACCTTCAAGAGAGCGAGAGGCAACGCTCGAGGTTGGAAGAAGAGCTGAAGTTGTCTGAGGTTCGCGTGCAGTCAATGCGACAATCGATGGACGAGCTGGTAGGCTATCTTTTGAACGTTGGATTTTCTACCTGACTCCCCTGACCCCGCCGCACAGCAAACGAAGGAGAGTAACCTCCAACTGGTTAAGCGCCGGGTAGAACGCGAAGCTGCTGATTATAAGCAGAAAGCTCTGAAGTACGAAAACCTCCTCTTTCTATCCTCGCAGACGAGGGTTCCTTTCTGATTTTGACTTCCCTTTTCATTACCCTTTTACAGTCTTCAAAGAGAAGTCGAACGTCTACGGAGCCGATTAGAACGACCTTCTTCCGTGACCAGCTCTCCCCGAAAACAGCCCTATGATGACTGAGCCATTGTCCAACTCGAGGGGTAATGGGCCTGCTGGACCTCGCTTCTCTCCTCCCGATTCCGACGTTGTCACCTTGCCCTTTTCACGTTGGTGATGCCCATTCACGAACCTTTGCTCTCTACGTAAGATTATTGTGTCAGTTTTTCATCCGTTGCCGCTCATGGGTGTCCGGGGTACCCCATGATCTACGGGTCACCACCTCCGCCGATCTGTTTCCCAACTTGCCTGCGACATATGCTTCGTGTTGCTATGTTTCCCCCGCACGTAGGTCGGTTGTCGCGAGGACAACGGCTCGCATTTGACAAGTTACCGTTCCCGAACGCCCGCGCCCCTCTCCTCCGCCTCGTGTGCACGTCTCCTTCCCACTATTCTCACGCTTTCTTGATTTTTGTATGTTATGACCCGCCACGACTCCATCCATACATTTCGCTCCAGGATGTTCTTTTTTCTCTTGCTCATTACAATTTGTTTCCAATCTGTTGTGCCCCTCTCTGACTGTATTGTTACACGCCGAAAAATGTCTTTTAGCGCACGTCATAGGTACATCTCGACATCATTTGCATCTACGGCAACTCCGGGTGGCTGTGTCGTAAAGAAACTCAATGGGCTTGGTAAACCGGGCTAGCGTGGATGAGGCGTTTGGCGCTTATCAGATGCATACCGGGAAACAGCGCAATGCTTATAAGTTGTAGATTGTAGATCCGCCCAGCCCGTACACTCCAGGTCCGCCAGTGGAATGAGTGGTGGCTGCGCGCATAATGGATCCGAAACCGCTGCCACTCCATATCCGGAGATATTATCTACCCTGAGCGCGGCCCGCCCGGGGGGTCGGGGCGGACACGTGTCCTGAATGCAATGTTAAGTACCCGCCATCCATTTCCGGTTTCCTTTCTATCTTTCCGACGCACTCTGACGTGAGAGAATCAGACGAGTGAACTGGGAAGGTTCGGCGGCTGTCGTTGACTTGGCTCAGGGACTTAGGAGGTTGTTGGTAAGCGACCACCGCTGATCCTTCGAATCCGGCTCGGATGGGGGCCTTCCTCGATGCGCTCAAGGATCAAGATGAGTCGGAAATATAACGGTGAATCATACCGGGAGGACCGAAGTGCATCTGCTCATTACAATAACGAAAGGGCACCATACAAACATCAAGTAAGAGCAAACGGATATGAAGTGAAAGCGTATCAGGAAGTCCTTGGGGTGAGAATATTAGTGAAACGACCTAGGGTGTGGGAACAAACAACGGGGCCGGATCCCGCTGTCGAGACGGTCTCGTATGGTCCGAACGAGTACAATGAACCAAGACATCCTGCGCGTCAAGGGAGTTACAGGTGGGGATGTGTAAATGCTGCCGAATTGTCCGATCTGGGTCTAGAGCAGTTAAGACTGGATATATGGGCATGGGGGGGAGATGTGGTACGTATAACGGCTGCGGAGGGGCCCGAATAGTTTGGTTTTCTCTCCGGTTAGATAGATACAAGCAGAGCAGGTGAAAGCGTGGTATGCGGGTGCCGATTTATAGTCCAGAATACGGGAATACAACCCTAAGATGTGTAAACGAGCGGAGATCTCAGCATCCCCCGAGTTGCCACATCCTGATGGAGTCACTAGGGAAAGTTGTGTCAGAAAATCACAGACGATCGGTCTCATGACCCGCTCAACCGCTTGGTTTGGTCTGGGTGAAAAACTTACATGCGGAAGGAACGCTGGTCAATGTCGCTGGGCCACGTGCTCGCCCAGGTGTCTTGGGCCATCGCGAAGTCGAACTTCGCGGCTGCAACACGAGAGGAGTCAGGGAAATAAGTCCAACCGAGGAAGGAGCGAGTTGCAAACTTACTGCTCGAGGTGTCGTACCACGGTTTATCGCCGACCCCATCCGGGAACCAGCCACTGGTTCCACCGGCAGACAAGTTGATGATTAGATAAAATGCTGCACCATCGATCAACAGAGGAAGAAGTGGCGAGGTCAGTGATGCACAAATCGGAATGCCTTGCTGGAGAAAAGGTCACTCACATTGATCGAATGGAGCAGAGGGAGAGGTGTAGATCTGATCGACCACAACCTCTGAACTCCCGTTTTGTGCGGTCTTCGGGAATTTACCTCGCTCCCTGGATAAGTGAAGATCATAAATAAATTGTGAGTTCCGGATCCAGAGGGGGGTTTTCGATAAAAGCAATGTGTCGCGTTCCACCACCTCACTGTCACAAACGGGAGCCCGACGTGGAGAGCGAAGGGGGGGAACAATATGCCCAAATCAAACGGGGACTCACCAGAAACTCCTCCCGTTTCCAGCAACGTTGAGATCGATCATCGCATTAATCCTATTGTCGACCGAAATGCGCATCCACCTGTCGGTCCACTCGAGGGTGTAGGTATGGAAAGCCTGATCGTATCCGACGCGTTTCTGGCTCTGCCAACCATAGAGTTTTGCCATAATCGTGCTCATGGGACCGAAATTGAGCGAAGAGCGGACATAATTCACACCCTGCCCCCCGTATTCGATGCCATTCCCCCGGGCCTCCATGATCTGGCGATGGACAAGGCGATCAGCACGAGCGGATGGGAAGAGGGGTAAAGACAAGGAGGCAGGGTGCACCACACCACCCGCATCACCGACAATGGGGTGATGGTTGTATGGGCAATGGAGAGGAAGAAAAGGGGACTCACGTCGATTTCGCCACTGGCAGGCCAAGCTCCGTATACATTATCCACTGGGAGCATCCAAACTGCTGGCCACAACCAATCGCTGGAGGAGGCGTCAGAGACACAGTACCCGTTAGATACGACACGTGAAGAAGAGCACGCACCCTCTCGGAAGTTTCGCCCTGACTTCCACCTTACCGTAGCGGATGTTGTACGACTGCCTCGTGCTAATCCGCGCACTCTGTACCGGGGGTATGACGATCCCCCTGCTAGAATCCGAACTGACAGAGCATGCGGATGATGTTGAGTTTGTGCAGTCCTGGGGACAGCATTAGGTGGGGCTAAGGAGCCAGGAAGAGGGGATGCGTACATCAAGCCTGTAACTACCACCGTTGAAAATTGCATCGGTTCCGATCTCGTCGGAGGTGAGGGTAGGATTGATATACAATTGACCGTTCTGGACGAAAAGATTATTTTGAGATGTGGTGGTCATTTCGAATTCGCCGTTGCTGGTCGAGGCAATTACTGTAAGCGGAAAGAATGATGGCCGAGGGAGGTGTGGAAACAAACCCAAAGCCGCTGAGTTGAACGTCAGGAGTCCAATCATTCAGGTTGAGGGAGTCGAAGTTTTCGACAAAGACGGGACAGAGTTGACTGTCGTCAATGAGGCGGATCGACCTGTAGTCAAAGTAGACCTTTAGGGCACCAAGTCCAAGACCGACGAACCACATGAGGGCGGTGAGCCACCAGGAGAGTCGAGAACGATCGCCCTTGTGGCGACCGAGCCAAGGCTTGTCTTGTTCGGGAATTTTCCCGGACAACATGGTCGAAGGCATAGGGGGTTTGGATTTCTTCACAACACCGAGCTGAGGTGTAGAACCATTGGGAGTGCCACTGGTAGCATAGAGGGGTTGGATTGGAGGTGTCCAGATGGTCGACGAGGGACGAGAAGCGGGGGAAAGGAACGGGGACCTGAAAGTAGGGACAGAGCTCACCCTGGGGAGGTGGGTTTGGGAGTCCTGGGCAAAGTTTCCAGCGACGCTATTCTTGTAGACATGAGAAGTGCTGGAAGCGGGGGAAGGAGGGGTCCCCGGAGGACCACCCATGAAGGGGGCATATGGAGAGCGTAAGACACCATCATCCGTGAAGCCCTGGGAAGGAGAGGAACGATCATGCGGGGAGGCGTTGGAGGATGCCCTACTGGAGGAACGAGGAGGAAGAGGATCTGGATTGCCAGGGTGGGACAGGAAGGGGAAATTGAATGCGGACGGGGGTGGAGGACGGATGAAGATCGGTTGGGCCGACTCGTCGGAGACCTCTCGGATGTCCTGGGAGGGGGGAGCGGGAACGTGCTCCCTGGCGATGGTGAACTTGCGCAATCTGTTCCTGCCGACGGGCTTTGGCAAGGGAGATGGCTGGGTGGGGGGCATGGGGACAGCGGGGGAGCGTTCGCGGTCGGGTTCCGAGTTTACAGAGCTGACGGTGGAGGACCAGGAAGAACGGCTGCTAGCCGTCATGAAACGCGGATGGGGCGGGGCGAGAGGAACGGGGCCATCGGTGGGAGGTTCGTGGGAGTGGGAACCGTCGTCGCTTGCGGGGGAGAGGGAGGATGCGTCGACGTTCGCCTGCTCGTGGGGTCTGTGCATCGCGGGCGAGAGAGAGGAGTCGAGTGCAGCGGCGGCGGGGTGGCGGGGAACTTGGGAGAAGGGGGGGGAGAAGATAAGTAGAAGCGCATTTTGATTTTCCTCGAGCAGGTCAGGATGAAGAGAACGGGGAGCTGGGATCGGCAAGAGCCGAGAAGGTCCATTCTATGCCTTGACTTGACACAACCGCATCGTGGTCCGCTCATGCTCGCGCCTGTCCCGTAAGTTGCGACTGACCGTTGCCATGGCCGTGTCTGCACATCTGTCGGTGCAACCAGAACTCTTGTCGTTATCGCCCGTCCTCGACGTCATCACAGAGACAGGCGAGCGAGGACCCCGACGACCTGCTTCTCGAGAATTCTCTGGCGTCTCCCTCCTGTCTCCATTCGAGATGTAAAAGCCGATATCCACCCCCTCGGTCCTTTTCTGCAGTCCATTTCATTTCCGCTTCCACACCCTCTCCTCCCTCTGTCCGCCTCTTAACCGCCCCAGCCAGGGCCCAGCGCTCAGCCTTCACCTCGAGCCCCCCAGCTGCCCCGATGGCCACCGCCATGGACTACGACAGATACGATGCCGTTCTCCACCACATCTTCAAACAGACCCAGGGTGACGCCTGGTTTCGTCCCAATGAAGACAGTCTCCCCTGTGGTGTCGCCCTCCGCATAGGCGAGGCCGGAGAATTTCGTGTTTTCCCCTATGAAAACATCGGTCTCGAGCCATTCGAGATGGCTGTCGCTGCCCTGAATCCAGCCGTGGCCGTCAAAGTTCGTTCTGCAGCCGTACACGCAACCCTTGCTGAAGCGTATGTTGTCCTCGATCACCGAATCCATCACCCCTCACTCCCCCATTCTAGAGCGCCCGATGAGAGCAGCATCTACGTCGACTCCAACACCCGCATCCAAGTCCTCGACACCATGATGGATCTCCCGACGGCTGACAAGGAGCAGCTTGCCGCGTTCGTCGTATGTGCTTTCTCCTGGTTGTACCACCATTTCTACCGAGTAACCTCTTAACGTTTTCGTAGCGGGATGAGCGTGTATTGGTTGTTTGGTCCTTTTCCATCGAGACCATCATCCCCACTTGCCATGATTTCGAGGACCGCCTCATCAAGCTCTTGTGGCGGTCCCGTCCCCCAGTGGCCAGTCCTGACGGAGCAGGTTCCGCTTCAAACTCAGTCTCTGGCCATTCTGCCCAGCCCACCAATCCATTCCGAACCCCTACTATCTCCCGGTATAGCTCTGTCTTCGGTGTCTTCCCCCCAACCCTGAATTCCGGCTTCACGGATCCCGTCCTAACCCCCAACTCCACTGATCCGGAAAAGGGTGTTTTAGTTGCCGAGACAAAGGCCAAACGAACCTGGTACGGTAAAAAGTATACCATCAACATCGACCCAGACGCGCCTCTTCCTCGTCCCACCGTGGTATATTCGTGTGTGTACAACGGCCTGGCTGCCGGACTTAGCATGTGTAGGTGACTTTCGCCCACGGCCCTGCGAAAAGTTTCTGACTCTCTCGTACAGTCTTTATCTGCAACGGCGCTAGTAACCTGCTCAAGCAATGGTTGTTGGATGGCAACTTCATCCGCTTCGCTCTTGCCGCGATACTTCCTGCCCTCTGGTGTATATCCCTCTTCTTCTCCCTCCAAATCATGCAGAACCTCACCATGATACTCGGTCCCATCGCCCATTATCACACCAACTCCAAGTACTACTCGGCTATTCGTCCCCGCCCCAACCCCACCGTTGACCGCGCTCTTCCCCACATCACTATCCAAATGCCCGTTTACAAGGAGGGTTTGGAAGCTGTCTTGGACCCTTCCATCCAGTCTATCAAGAAGGCGATGAAGACTTACGCTCGTCAAGGAGGAACCTCCACCATTTTCGTTAATGATGATGGCCTTCAATTACTTCCCCCCGCCGTGCGTAGCGCCCGTATCACATACTACACAAACCACGGTATCGGCTGGGTTGCTCGTCCCCCCCACTCGAACGAAGCCGATGGTTTCAAGCGGGTCGGTCGCTTCAAGAAGGCCAGTAACATGAACTACGCCCTCCAACTCTCTTTGAAACTCGAGAAACACCTCCAGTCTTTGATCAACCAGGAGAAGTCTGGCCCCCGTCCCTCCACACAGCATCAGTCCGGGACATCCAAGTCTCGCAGGTTCAGTTTGGAAGGGACAAGCGAAGGCCCCGACCCCTCGACGGAGAGCGGCGAGAGCGATGAGATGGAATTGGAGGATCGTGCGTTATTGATGGCTGTTGAGGAAGTTCATGAAGAGGCAGGCAAACGGGAGGGATTCAAACCGTGGGCAGCCAACGGACGTGCGATGCGCATCGGCGAGATCATTCTTCTTGTTGACTCCGATACTATCGTCCCCGAGGACTGTTTGAGAGATGCCGCGAGAGAAATGGCCGAATCACCGGAAGTTGCGATCATTCAGCACGAATCTGGTGAGTAGTTCCCCTCCATCTAACCCCTCCCTTCATGAGCTTGTGACTTACGCGATCGTCCGACATCCTCAGACGTTATGCAAGTCGCCCATCATTACTTCGAGAACGGCCTCGCGTATTTTACTCGGAGGATCAATAGGTGCATCTCCCTGGCCTGCGCGAACGGAGAGGTCGCTCCATTCGTCGGACATAACGCGTACGTTACACACCTGGTTCTCATCTCTCCCTGCATAATTAATGACATACGATTCCCCAAGTTTCCTTCGGTGGTCGGCCGTTCAGGACTCTGCATTCTTGGATCCCGCTGACCAGAAGGAGAAGATTTGGTCAGAGCACAACGTCTCTGAGGATTTCCACATGGCCATGAGACTGCAGGAGAAGGGTTACATCATTCGGTGGTCCACATATTCCCAGGGTGGATTTAAGGAGGGCGTCTCACTTACGGTCGACGACGAGTTTAACCGATGGCGGAAGTACTCTTACGGGTGTTCTGAGCTGCTGTTCAACCCTTTCGCCAAGTGGTTGACTAAGGGTCCCATTAACGTCGCCATCCATCAGTTCGTCTGGTGTGGTGCACCGCTTCATTACAAGCTCGCGATCTTGGGGTACATGTTCTCTTACTGTAAGTCTTCCCTTCCTTTCCACCCTCTTTTTTCCTTTCTTGTTGACCATTCCCTGCGTTCCGCAGACGGCATCGCCGCCTCAGTCACGATCGGTGTACTCAACTACGTCCTTCTTGGATTCCAGCTTCCCGTCGACAACTTCTACATGCACAGTTTCGAGATCTGGTTGGCTGCTTCCGTTGTGTTCATTGGATCTGGCACGGTTGGGTTCACTCTTCTGGAATACCGGCTGGGATACAAGGAGTTCCTGTGGGCGTTGCTTGAGAACATCAAGTGGATTCCGTTTTTCTTTTTCTTTTTCGGCGGTCTCGGGATCCCAATGAGCCTCGCCATCCTCGCCCACATGTTTTCGGTCAACATCACCTGGGGTGCTACCGTCAAGGAGGTGCAGAAGAGTAACTTCTTCAAGGAAGTCCCGAAAATCTTGAAGAAGTATTGGTTTTCACTGACTGTTTCGTGGGTTTTGATTGCGGGGATGATCATTTTGAGCACTTCGCTAGTCCCCATCGGTTGGAGGGTGGATGGTAGTGCGTGGGGTGTGATTTTCCCTCTTGCTACTGCGGCTGGATGCCATATTCTTTTCCCGGTATGTTTCCCCACCCCACCTTTGCAGGGCCGGCGGACTGACTCTGTTCTTCTCATCGCAGATCGTTCTTAACCCATGGCTGATGATTTTCCAGTACTGATCACGTATCTATTCCCATTCTAAAACGCCTATACAGGACATTGACGACGGACCATCTCTTGTTTCTCATCGACCCTTGGCGTGTTGTAGCGAGTTATGACAATCCCTTCATGTACACCTTAGATTAGGTTCCCTTCTTCCTCACGTCCATTCTACGACATCGTTCTTTTACTTGCATCCACACACCCATTCATCTCCCTTTCATGTTCGCCTTTGGACCTCGCTATCCCCGCGTCCCCTTCTTGTCCCCATTTCCTCCCCCTCACCCCTGAGTATTTTAATACGCGGATCCCCAGTAGTGCTGTGTAGTTACCCGTTTTACTTATTGTCTCGCGTTCCGACGACGCCTTCAATATACGTCTGTTCCATGAGGCTTGTATGCGGAAAAAAGTGAGGCACATCTATCAGCCGGTTCTGGCACCTCGCTCTGCTTTTAGCTGACCGGGGCGATTGTGATTGACGAGATCAATTGCAACGGTAACCACGTGAAACGAGATGTGGGCACCATAAACGACCCTGGCATCGGGCTGGTTACGGTTCTTTTCATTGTCCCACACACCATCTTCTTCCCCTTCCCCAGCCGAGCCTCGCGTTTTCGTACGGACGGGCTCTGTCCTGTACATATCATCTTTTCTGACGCACCAGTGCACGGACACGCCAACCCTATTATCACGCCGCCCGTTCTTGCCACCGACTGTTGATCAGCACTCGAAGAGCGGCAGGTCGTGCGGACGACTGTCGACCTATAGTCTTTTGGGAGATAAACACTCCCCACCAAACTCTTACTAGAACCACCC
>Ga0307517_10003574_pt1 | contig 24132 bp, 15 predicted proteins | sample 23_EM_MG_FD_194515 | JGI IMG/M metagenome (GOLD analysis project Ga0307517, IMG submission 194515) | Populus trichocarpa ectomycorrhiza microbial communities from riparian zone in the Pacific Northwest, United States - 23_EM | ecosystem: Host-associated > Plants > Roots > Unclassified | place...
AGGGACATTTTCAATTCTGTTCTCTGCTGAGGATCCACCAATTCATCCTGTATTATTAGAATCTCAGGTTTTGTCGATCTGGGCTAATTTCATTCCTGTGTTTTATATGGGTTAATAATAAACTCATCCTGTCTCGAATTACTTTAGGCATGAGTAATATTTTTCCTGTTTTCCACGCTACATAATCCGGAGTCTATGCATAAGGAAATTAATTTCAACCAAAATCCCTTCTTTTCTGCTAATATTCAGACCTTGATATGGCATACTATTGGGCACCACACTACTACTAAGCTATCAATATACACTTGCACAGCCACTCAGGCAGTCGCATCTGACATTTCACTATTATGTGATAAATTTATCATTCTCATTGTTAGTTAACTTAATCCTTTTCTTTTAAAAAAAAAAATATAATTACTTGATCTAATCTTTGCACCTGTATTTATTTTGATTTCAAAGTTCTGAAAAAAATTCACACATTTCATATTATGAATAGCGTTTTATAAGATAAATGTCCATAATTAGCTACGTATCTGTGATAAGAAGAAAAAAAATACATGTTACTTCAAATATAAAATACGAGGCATTTATTTCTGTGGATGCAAGGTCGAGAACGTAAATGATTACTATTGAGAATATTATAGTAGATATTTTGAAGTGGAATTCAATACAAGTGGAACCAAGTTCTTCTTGAGCAATAGAAAATATAATTTTTTTTGCTAAACACCTAGTTAGTGTTTTCAACGATCAAGTTAGGACTTGGGAGATTATGGATGGAACAGGCTCTATGAACAAAAGGGTAACATTGAAAACTTTAGATGATGTTAAGGAGAAAATTAGTGAATCAACTGGAGGAGGGTAACGTTGTTAACAACCTTATTGATGGTGAGCAATTTTGGAGGTAACCTCCTCCTCTTCTTTTCTTTTAAAAGATTTCCAACTGAATTGATCTTTAAGCTTGCTAGCTTCTCTTAACAGTATTATTCTAGCGTGTCTTAAAAAACCGGCAATGAGTATTAATGGAAAAAAACAGCAGTAATACCATGTCCAGAGTGTGCTGGTTATTGCTTTCTTCTCTGTTTTTCTTTTTTCCTTCTTTTGATAGTTCTGTATTTTACATTACTATTGGCAGACCAATATACCAGCACATCAACGTATACAAAGCTTCTTAGACAAGGACTTCAAATTTTTCTTATCAGCATTGCTATTCTATGATTAAATCATGTCAGTAAACTGTTCTGAGATTTTGCTATATTTGAAGAAGTTACTTGTGAAGTTTGTGTAGTTTAAAGAAATATGGAGTTTTTGGTCTTTAGCACCCTTGATAATGGATGTGGACTCCATGAAATGATAGAAACAATACAGATTAGGCAAAGCATGTGAATGCTCCTTGGAGAATTTGTTCTCTTTCTCCGACTGCTGCATTTGCGAACAACATAGAAGAATGAACTTACTAGTAATTTGCATGTCTTCAATCATAAAGTTTAAATGGTATTTGAGTAATGAAGAGATGTCACTGCTAACAGAATGATACTGCAACTATGGATAAAGCTGCTGCTGTTGTGTTGGACATCGCAAGTCTTGCACAACCATTGGATAGGAGCTCTGGGAGTCCAAAAATGACAGTGAGCAGCATGCCCTTTTTTCAATTCCAAAATATTTCATTTCATATCTGTGGTATTTCATGCATACATGACAAATTATTTACTTTTTTCTTGGCTTGCATTTAGAGAGCACTATCTCGGAAATGGTCTTACCGAGCAGAACGGTGGACTGGTACTGAAGACGAAGACGCTGATGAACCAGCAAAGAAACTTCCAATAAAAGGTACGCGAATGTGATTGCCAAGGCAATTTGGTTTTTTATGCCCTTCGGTAGATTCAGTTTAAACAATTGTAAAGCTATGGCATTTTTTTACAGAATAATTCATGTCTATCATTTTAATAGTGCTTATAAGATATACTCAAATGTAAACCAAGGCTTCCAGTAAATTAAGTAGCTTCAATCAATTCATATTCTATTGATCATGTGGAAGATGCAACTTCTTCCTATGAATTAGTTAAACTTGAGAAGCTACACCAATTAATCATTCTCCAATTCCATGAAACCCATAACACTAAGAAATTTGGTGGGTGACAGCTTTAGTAATAGGCTAATTATGCTGCATACTCTTGCGTGGATCTGTGGGTATGAACTTGGGATTAATTTTGTTCTTAGTTGAGAAGCAAACATGAAAATTCCCAAATATTCTATTTAGCCTTATTGTGTTACTTCTCAAATATATGTTATGGCAGGTAAGTATTTGGTGCTAGCATACGACTCATGTTTCCTGCATATTTTGTGGCAGGGAGCTCTCAGCTGGAGCCTTTGAAGCAGCCACTAGTTATCAACAAAGCACTCGGTCCCTCCCTGACGATCCCCAGTGGCCCTAATCTCATAGATCCAGTTGATGGATGGAATAAGAGGTTTAACCGGTTAATGGCAATCAACCCACGAAAGATCCTTTTCATGTTTGCAACCATGTGAGTATTCATCCCATGATTAAATTTTCAGTTCTCACAATTTGGATTTATCATCATAAAAAAATGTCTTTAGTTATTATCTCTGCTCTCCTTTATCTCGCAATGATCGTTGATCGGGCATTAGGAATGACTAGAGATCTATATTGGACTCAATGCTGAAACACATATGCTCCTCCTTGAATCTCATACGTTTTCCTTGTACGTGATTATTGAGACTCATAATTGTTGCTTCAGGTCCAGCATGGGCACACTGATACTCATATACTTTACCCTCGCCATTAATAGAAGCACTTAGTGCACGGACTGAGGATCGTCCGTCATGAGAAGCCAAGGAGACAAAGGCATGGTCAACGTGGATCAACTGTATCCTCTTTTTAATTTCCGTCTGCTGTTTCGGTGTTGGTAGTAGGGCTGGCCTACTGCTTCCAGCTAGACTCGACGGTAAAACGCGTCTCTCTACCTGCTGATGGTTAAAGATCCAATTTTTGAGCTGTACGTCCTCAATGATCCAACCTTAATTTAGTCCCTCTTTAATTAGTTCCAGGTTACACATGTTTGCAAAGTATTTGCTGCAGATAGATTCTCAGAAGCTGGATGATTTCTTTCTTTCTTCTCTTTTTAATCAGCAAGGCTTGTAAATAAAAATCTTTTTTTTTCTCGATTCATAGAGCATCTCTTTTCTTTTTTCATTTTAAAGCTTGGATTTCTTAATGTCGCTTACATATACGGCTAGATGGTTGCCATTTCTGCAAGGACCAATTTGATGCATACCATGAAATTGTGCAAACTTTGAATCAAACAACGAATTGCAGTCCACTTATAATCACGAAGTTTCCATAAAGCATACATGTTGTAGCTGTCTTGCAAGAACAAGAAAATTTGGCTACTGCTTGATTTTATCTAAATTTATGGTTAATTATTATGGTTGAGACAGTACACTATTGGTATGCTAAATTAGGATGCATCAAAGCATTGCTATGTTATTAATCCTGTTCGTCGTTATTATTGTCTATATTTTCACACGGGTGTCATAATTATAACTGATAACCCTGGATAGTTGATTATCACGAAATTAACAGGAAAATGAAATAAAACTACAGTCCATTTTAAGACGAGAATTTCTCACATGAATGCTCGCACCCGAGTCTTGGCGGAAGAAATGGGGAGATTAGCCATCGAATTGTATATGGTTTTCATGCGAGGAAACTCCCTTTTGCCGTGGGTTAACATCGAAAAGCCAACTTGCTTCCTCTGTTTTTGTTTTGACAAATTGATCCAATTTTAAGCAACTCGGGATGCAATTCAGCAAGTTGAAACGTGAGATACAAATTAACTTTTAGATGCAAATTCTGTGAAAAGGAGGATTTATGATTGTACCTTGACAAAATAGATGACATTCACTTTTCATGTGCCTTTTCTGCTGTTCAACCCGCTTTTTAATTTGTTTTTTTTATTTAAAATAATATTTTTTAGATGTATTTTTAATTATTTTAATATAATAATATCAAAAATTAAAAAATATTTTTACAAAAATATCTTCTACCGCATTATCAAATACTCATAAAAGATTTTACGTTTCCAACATCATTGCATTTTTTTTTTTGTTAGTTTAAAAGCTCTTTCAATTATTTTTTATGGATAATTATAAAAAAAAACCTTCCAGGTGAACTACAACTGAAAAATAAAAACGCAATTAAACTTTGTAGTTATTCATGTATTTTTTTTTTTATCTTGATAACAATTTTATATATTATAGTTTTATTATCTTTGTGCCCTTATTTCAGTTGATGCAACTAAGGTTTCATTTTCAGTAAAACACTGACAATAGGATGGAGTAATAGAAAAAAAAAATTCAAGAGTTTATTTGTTTTTGCATTTTAAAATTATTTTTTAAAAAAATTAATTTTTTTATATTTTTTGTTTCAAATTATTTTATTTTCGTGTGTTTTCAGATAATTTTGATGTACTTATGTCTAAAAAAATAAAAAATAATAAAAAATATTATTTTGATATAATTTTAAATAAAAAATACTTTAAAAAATAATTATTATTATAATATTAAATGGGCTATAAACCGATAATTAATTAAAAATATATTTTCTATTTTCACCCCCTCGCTAAGCACCTAACACCTCTTAACTCCGCACAATCAATTATCAACGGCTCACAATGGTAAACTAAATCAATTTAGAACATGTATGTTTTGCGTAAAATAATTTATATAAAAATATTTTCTAGATTTTTTTTATATTTATTTCTTGATAAATATTTTTTGAAAAATAGTTTCTTATGCTTTTTTTCTATAAAATATTTTATAGAAAAATTAATAAATATAAAATATTTTACAATCAATATTCAAATTTAGTTCATTTCCTCAAAAATATTTTCAAATCATGAAGTTCTATAAAATATTTTACAAATAGTAATTCATTTGCAATATCATTTAACTATTTCAACCACCATATCCATCTCACTACCGTAACCATTACCTTCTCTTTCGTCGCCATCATCACCATCTTCTTCACCACGACTATCTTATTCACTGTCACTCTCATGTCACCACCGCAATCATTTCCACTGCCACCATCACCATAACAATAACCATGTCATCATCACTTCCTTCACCATCACTATCATGATCATCTCCTTTATCATCATTGTCATATCATGATCATCTTCTCTTTAATCACCACCATGATCACCACCTTTTGCATGATATTTTAGAAAGATAAACTTTAAAAATATGCATGCTAAAAATATTGAAAATGAAAAGACTGTAAACTTAGAGCTTGAAGGATTCATGAGGTATTTATAACTCATGAGTCTTGTTCTTTAATGGAGACGAGTGGCTGAAAAGTCATTTCAATTATGTGATATTTCGAGTTGTATTTCACTCAAAATAATACGTATTTGATTAATATACAAATATTAAAGGATCTGCGTGGAGGTTCCAAAAAACTATCGAGAGAGTGTTAGGCTCAAGCAAGTTTTCTAAGCTTGTTAGAGGAGAAAATAAATCCAGGCACTAAGGCTGAGCATTTCTGGTTCGGTCCGGTTTTGAACCAAAATAAACAACCAAACTGAATTTTTTTTTTAATTTTGTGAACCGAACCGAACCGAAAACCGATTCAAACCGATTAATTTCGGTTCGGTTCGGTTTGGTTTTTTTTCCTTTCAAACCGGTTCAAACCCAATGGTCCTCTCTACTTCTCCTGCAACCTCATACAGTAGATCCCAAGTTGCAAGAGGTGAAGACCCATTGACATTCAGACTTCCACGGCTAGATCCTTGTCTACAACTGCACTTGCATCCAATTACACATAGCGTTGATGGAGACGATCCAGACAAAACCCAACCTTGCAAATCAGGCAAAAAACCCAAGACCCGAACATCAGACCTAGAAAACATAATCACAGAAACCAGAGCAGGTCGTCCTACTTTAAAAAGAAACATAAAGGAAGCAATACCTTAGTCTTTTCGGTGCTGCGAGGGGGGTCGTTTCTCTTGAAATCATCTTCAAGGGCGGAGTGAGCCGTTTAGTGAGTTAACTCAGCCAAGCTCTTCGTCACTCTGTGTCTCAGTAGAGCCAACGACGACCAACTTATTTTGCTTTGATTTTTCACCAGCTAGAGAGTAAAGAGAGAGATGCAGAGAAGGGAGGGGAGAGGAGGGGGGCCAACGAAAAAGTAAAGTGAAAGTGAAAGTAAAAGTAAAAGTGGAGAGATGCAGAGAAGTGAGGGGAGGGGGGCAGCAGTTGATAGTTTAATGTTATTATAGGGTTAGAAAGCATGGTATTTATACTTGCTTTTTTTTTTAAGTGGTTGCTGGTTGAACCGGTTCGGTTCGGTTCAATCGGTTTCAGACTTTAGAAACCGAAACCGAACCAGAATTTTTTTGTGATTTTTTAATCGGTTAATTCGGTTTTTTTTTTCGGTTTGGTTTTTTCGGTTATTTTTTTTTTCCGGTTTTCTCGGTTTAATCGGTTTTTTTGCTCACCCCTACTAGACACACTGCATGGGGTCCATGATCGTTGGGCCCGGGTAACACCGAGATCCATTTTTTTTTTTGAAAAACTAGGATTTTGAGTTTGTTAAATTTGGGTTCATTAGTATTCTAAACTCATTTCAATGCAAAGAATTCTGATCTCAATTTTTTTTCAAATAGGTGATCTTTATGTTGTTTTATCTCTCCAATAAGAAAAAAAATTCCAAGTTAGGGTGTATTTGGAATATAGATATGGTGAGGTGTGGTTTTATTTTTTTAATTTAATCTACAAAGAAAGTAATAAAAAACATGTATTTTATTTTATTTTAGAAAAGTATGGTTTGTACTTTAAAATAATTGTACTTGAAAAATAAAATAAAAAAGCCAACCATATGTTTATCAGAAACACACCCTTAGTCCGACATCAAATGGAGTGGTTAATTATTAGAGTAGCTTAATAGAAATCCAAGCATATTCAACACAATACTATGAACTAGCACCATAACTCAATTATCAGACCGCAAACTGGTCGAGGTAATCGGCAAGAGGCGATTGGAAGGAAATATACTGTTCGAGAACATGTACTTTCATTATCTTGTTTTATGAAACCTGTCATTTTCAGATTAGATTTCCTCCCACATACTTAATCACACATTTTGTTCAAATCAAAACATAATAATTTTTTTTTTTTTTACTTTGATAGTTTGATTATCATTTCCAAATACCGTACTGCAGATAGAATTACTGGTGCTGAAGGGAAATAATTACTTTGATATATATATATATATATAATTAGACATGGGAGGAGTACTATCTTGTCTGGACAAAAGCTCATGGATGAAAATGGAACTGCAAGAATCCAAAACCCTTGTTGTTAAAATCATTGAAGGTCTATAAAATAAAATATACAAAACAAATAGAAACAAAACAAAATCACAAGAGGAGAAATAGGAATGGCTGTAAAGGGGAGAAATTAATAAAACCAAGAGGATAAAAACAAATGTATTTTTAAAAAAAAGGAAAGGAAAAGGGAAAGGGAAGGTGGAGAGACCACAATAATTGGGCATCAAATGCTTATGGGGATCCCCACTGTTGCTGAATTCCAAGATATGGCCACCGTTCCTGAATTCCAAGATCTGTATCCATCACCATCCCTTATTATTATTCTATTACATGCAATGCAACATTAATTTATCCTCCGTTTTCTTACCACCGGAAAAACTCCCCTGTAAAACCTTTCCTCTTTTTTCTGGTTTCATAATTTCTGATATCGTATGCTGTACAAGCTGGTCACTTCTTATTTCAATCAATCCATTTTATTTTTAAAGAAATGATTTCACGATGGGGTAAAGTGTGATAGTTATAATTCAATTGATATTATTTAAAATTCTCGAATTCAAGTATTATCTTGAATAATAAAAGAAAAAATAAATAAAGTATAACACGTACGTGTTGTTGTTGGAGTGGAAGGGGGTGAGGAGAGGGAGGAGGGAGGGAGGGAGGGAGAAAAGGGAGAAGGCAATAAAATAGAATAGAAGGCAAAGAACCAATTAGGGCTTCGTCGGAAAAGTAAGCCCTCAAAAAGGTAAACCATTCAATCACCCACTTTTTTTTTTTTTTTTTTCTTCTCATTCTTATTACCACATTCCCCTCCTCTTCTATTTAGACCTTTCTTTCACTTATTTTGTACACTAGTTTTTGTTTTTCTCTTTTGAGCTTTGGAACCGTACTTAGTTGGGGCCTTTTGTCTATTAGGGTTCCATTTGCGAGATTCTTCTTATATCTCGGGCTCAATTTTCAGTTTCGTTTGGTTCTTCAACTGAAAACGTTAGCTGAAGCAGCTGTTTTGACAGTGAATTGCGATTCGGGGGTGTTTTGATTCTTGATTGGGGCTCAATTAGTGTGGACGTAACGATGAAGGTTGTTTGAAGCCCAAAAAAGAAGAAGAAGAGGAAGAGGAAATGGCTGCAGAGTCTAACACAGGGTTTCACCTAGAGGGGACCTTAGGTTCTGCACTTAATCGGCACGCAATTTCTTTTCAATCTGGCGCTATAAACAGTGGCTGCACAACGGATATGATTCCCATGGGGATGGGGTCTTACTTTGGGATTAATACTAGTACTACTAGTAGTAGCTTGATGTTGCCTGGGAGTTCCAGCTTGATTAGTAATAATACCAGTCCTGGTGGTAGTGGAAGTGGTGGAATTGTTCAAACTCAAGCTGGGAATTCTTCTGCCTCTTCTTCGTTGCTTCTTGATTCCGTTCCTGGCTTAAAGCATGATGCTGGTTTGGCTGTTGAGTGGTCCGTCGAGGAGCAGTACAAACTGGAGGAAGGCCTTCAAAAGTAGGTTGTTTTCTCCTAGGGTTATTATTTTTCTCCACCCATTTTCATCTTAGTTGAAACTTTGTTTGTTTTAACTCATGGGTGTGAGTTTTCTTCATTTTATATGTAGTATGGGTACTTACACCTGGCATTGATGATGATGGTTTAATAGCTTTCTCATTTTTTCTGTGCTTTAAAGTTTAGTTTGATGTGGTTATGTTGCAACCAAATTTGTACTAGTCTATTCTAATATGGTATGGAATGGTTCCTATTAGGGAGGATTTTACTTAATTTTGGTTTTGTTGATAATTTTCACGCAGTGGTGTGTCAATTTAAATTTACAGATATGCTGATGAACCAAGTATTCTGAGATACGTAAAGATTGCAGCCATGCTCCGTGATAAAACTGTTCGTGATGTTGCGTTGAGGTGTAGATGGATGACGGTAGGCTTTTCTTTCCCCGTTGTTCTTTGGAAATTTTTGAAAGACATAGTTCATCATATTGGGACTTTTTGATTATCAAATAGATTTTGCTCCTTTTGGTTTCCCTCTTCTTGTTCATTCTTCAATTAAAAAGTATAAATGTTGTGAGATTCAACCTTCTTTTGTTGAATTTCTTATTGTATTCATTTCCTTGAACCAAATCAAGCTGCAATTAGAAGATTGCATCGGATGTTTATTGCTCATGTAGGCTTTGGTTTGGAGCTTTGGAGTGATAATAATTTAAGCTTGTTAAATAAACGGAAGAAAGTACAAGGGCAACTGTAGTTAGGTATCTTCTTAGGCAGATGGGTCTTTATGCTTTTATGTATTATCTGATGATCAGTTATCTATATGCTTATCTGACAAAAACCTGTTTTAGATGCCAATATCATGGATCATGTGTACTGCTTGCTAAATATTTGTAAACATTAACCTTACATCTGCTTGTGCGACTTTAAAAAAGTAATGAAAATCTTCTGCAGAGAAAGCGAAGGAAGGCAGAAGATTATAACATGGGAAAGAAGATCAACAGCAGGAAGGTAACCTTAGCTTGTTTTGTTTTATCATATGGTTCAGTGCTTCGAAAAAGAGAATTGTGCCTAAGTTTAGGTTAAAGGATGCACCAGCCTTCATTATTGAACTTTTAATTGCCATAATTATATCGGTCCATTAAACAGAAATGTGATGCTTGGCCCTAATATTGTTAATTTGGCTGCATCCCTCATTCTGGATAATAGTTTCATGGGTTTGGGTAACAATTTTGGGTGTGATTGTCTTTCTAAAATGTGAAATTTATCTATATTGGGAATACCTTCTCCAAGTTGAAAACTTTAGCGGCCATACCCCTGTTGCTGCTGGCAGATATATATATATAGTTAATTTTCATGGAAGCAGGAATTCAGCTTTTGATTACATTGTCATGGCTGGACAAGTGATAAAAAATCCCATTACATAACCTTCATGTTTACAACTTATTTACATATAGCTTAGAACCAACAATATAAATTCTATCTTAATGGATTGAAATGATTAATGTCTTTAGGATGTAATGTTGATTGAAGAACCAGTATTCTAAAGATCATGCTTCTTCAGGATAAGCTGGTGGAATCATCCTTGAAGATGAACATGGCTGCAGGTTTACTGCAGAACGTGGCTTCATATCCTCTAATGATGCACCATACAGACCAAAGTGAACCTATGCCTTTTGAAGGTTTGTTTTCACATTTTTTGAAAAACATCCTTGTTTAATGTCTCATTTGTTTGTGTTTTCTGCATTAAGTAACTTCTGGTTCCTATTTGTGCAAATCTCTTTTTCTCTTTTCATGTGGTGGAGTTGCTATATGATTTGAACTCAAATTGCAGATCAGCAGCATAGTATAAATGCAATTTAGACTTAGCAATATGCATGTATGAGTTTCCTCACAGCTGTTGATTCAAGCGTTGTGTTTTGTTGAAGTTGTCGAAAACTTGTGTAAAATCTGACTTGCAATTTCTTCACTTTGATCGGATTATTCTTGTTCTACTTTTTTTCACGTAGCATAGCTTGATAATGTGAGAATTGGGCAATCCTGCAAGGGGTGTGGTAAATTGGGAGAGATTAGAATAAATTTAGTTTTGGGAGGATAAGAAAAGTAATAATCTAATTTTGTCAGAGATGAAATAAAATGCTGTAGCTGAGATTTGGATGAGAGCTAAAGAGACAAATTGCTTTTTACTGGCAAGATGCTAGAAAGAAAACAGAAAAGAAAACAACTTGATAACTGCTAAGATTCTGGAAAAGCAACTAAAATTCCATTTCATTTAAAAGCTCAACATAACAGGGCATCTTAAAGAGTGCTTTGTGTTAAAGAGCTTTCTTTGTGGTGAAGAGATTGTTGATGACTAAAAGTCACTGCCCATTTATGCGTTTCTAAGCTGTTTAAAATTACTTTGCATAAAGGACTCTCATCACTAAGAGAACTTAAAGCATGAAGAAAACCAGATGTCGAACTAGTGACTAAACAATTTAAAGAACCCTATGTTGTTGAAATGAATTTCTTTCTTAATAAATGTGCCCTTCCAATCTGGGTCCCAAAACCCAATGAAAAAGCTGTTAGTTCTTACGGACACAGCTGGTAATGACTAGCTAGTTGGATTTTGCTTTTGTAATTGATGTGGCATTATTATTGGACGTTCTGAATGGCTAGGGAATGTTTCTGGTCTTGGTTTTTCCCTTTGGAACCTTTTTCTGTAGCCATATAATGGCTGCATCATTTTGAGATTTAGCTGTCCAATATCCATCCTGGTTGTGGCAGATCTTCTGCTGACCACTTTGCCAATCTAAGCTAAGCTCAAATAAAAAGAAAAAACATCTGGAGAGTATGGATTGGGATCATGCATAGAAATGGGCCTTGAGTCTCAGATGAATTTATGAGACGCTTTAGGTCATGGTGCAGACCACAACATGGTGTTATGTTGGTGTTTTGTTTTGGTTGGATCAAAATGCAATGTTTCGATCTTTTGTGGAACAATTGAGCAACAATAACCTGTTCCAGAGAAAGCATGGTAACTGGGCAGTTATGTGATTGAATGGCCTATTAGTAGGAAAAGGAACTTTAAGAAGGTATTTGGAAAAAGTTACATTGTCAAAAGTTGGCTGTAGAAGAACAGTTTTCTCAATATGGTAGTTTTCTTTCAATTCAATATCTTTGTAATTTGTCATATATTATTCAACATTTTCTGCCTTGTTGAAAATACTTTCTCTTATCTCCACTGTTCCCCGTTGCTTTAAATCTTCTATTATGCCTCATTTCATTGTTCAAATTACTCTTTGCCTTCATAATACTTCTAATATCCATTTATTTTGGTGGCTTTCAGGAATTAGTGGGACGACTAGACTCTTGGACCAGAATGCTCAAGCTTTTAGTCAGATATCAGCTAACCTTTCTACATTCAAGGTGAATACTGCTAATTTTTATTTTTTAAATGTTGGTTTAAAACATAGATATTAGCTCAAAGCAAGAAGTGGTTGCACATTCAAAAGTTTTCAGCACTGTGTGCAAAGGACGTGTTGTGGCTGCTATTTCTCTTAGAATTCTTGAAATTTGACCGAACTTCAATAATCGATGGGCTGAACTCAGATGCAATGTATTAAGGACAACATCTTTTGCTATTCTAGGAACATTGCTTGCCCTTTTCCCTTTCAACAGAATTTGTTCTAAACATAATAATTATAACCTGATATTTGTGAAGATGACATTGTGTATTTCTGGGCTGGTTATGTGCCTGCCTTGTTCCACTGGTGAAAAGAAAAAAACACATTTACTGTATAGCCATAAAAGGTTTTGCGTTGAATGGTTGAAATTAAATACATGGCCTGTTACAAATCACACTGTAGATACTTTAAATCACATTTTTACTACTTTGACTAATACAATAGGGAATGAATAGCAAGTATGGTTGAAACTGCAAAATGCCACAGTGCAATTTGATGGGCATATGCAAATGTTCTGCTTGTGGAAAAGGGATTCTCTTCTGAGTATAGGTACTTAAGCTTCATGTTTACAATCATGTTACTTGGAAGCTTGACCTTATCTTGTCATGCCCATATCCAACACTGTTATGTGGTTAATGGTGTGGGTACTAGACTCAACAAAATATCAAAATTATCATGAAAATTGACTTTGTTGACACCTAGCTGTGAGCCGACCCTGAACATTAGCGCACAAACCCATGTAACATTATGAAAGGAATTCCATCTTCTGTGTTCAATTTTCATATCTTTTCTTTGCATCATCTCCCTTTCTACATGCATATTTGAGAAACTGGTCCCATGGGATGTCAGCATGGACTTGGATAATGGTGCTATTATGTCACCTTACAGCCTGCAACTATCATGGTTGCTGCACTTGAAAATTCAGCCATTTGATTTTTTAAATTGCTCAGTTTACAGGCAGTCATACAATTTTTTAGTCTGGGATTGTTAGATTTGTGTAGATGTACTATTATGTCTATTTATTTTATTTTTTTTAAAAAAGGAATAATTTATTTTAGTGAAAATTTTCTTGTTAATGTTAATTTTAGGCTCATTAGCTGGAAAAGGACATCTGCGTTTTATTAAAATTGGTGATGTTTATTCGTTTATAATATTAGCATTGTTATTTGTAGTGAAATTGTTTAAACCATGTACATTAGAGACAATTTGCTCAGTTGCCAACAATTCATGGTAACAATGGCTATGCCCTTAATGCCTGTGATGATTAGCAAAACTGCTCCACTATTTAAAACCATTGGTGTAAATTCCACCAAATCAAGATCTTGCTGCTAAGGTTCGCTAATTTATGAGGATTTTAATATTATTTCTTTATTTAATTATTTCCGCATTCATTGTCATTTTCATTGATTTAAGAGGTTTGAGAAGCCAGTTTATGATACTGTTTTCGAATTTGAGTTAAGAGGTCTAGAGTGGCAGAAGATTAGTTGTGGTTTCCAAGGATGGCTTGTTAGTTAGTTTAACATTTTCATAAACAGTTGCAGGATAACATTGACTTCTTTTGTTACACAAGGAACAATATCACTGCCATCCTGAATGAGTATGTGGATTCTCAATATCTTCATTTTGGTATTGGTCCTGTGACATGCCACACTATTTGTTGTCTATGAATTGCTAAGTTGTGGAAAATCCTACTTTGTTTTTTGCAGTATGAGAGAGATGCCTGGAATAATGAGTCGGATGCCACCACTGCCTGTGTCCATTGATGAGGATCTTGCAAATAGTATATTGCCCAATACAATTCAGGTAATCTATAAACAGCTTGACTTGATTGCACATTTCAATGGATGAGTGACGAGTTTCTTTATGTGTTGTCACATTAAGACTCGTACATGTCAATGAATATTAAAAAAGAAAAAAATTGCGAGATCATTTTGTTGGTATATATAATTTCCCTTAGTTAACATACAGTATCAGATCAAGAATATATTAAAACTTAAATATGTTTCAGATTGATCATTACTTGATAAAAATTTATGCAAGGACCGTGTGGAGATCATTTAGTCTGTCTTCTTTTGTGGTTCGTTTCATTGATACATGTACCTCATTAAGTTTCTTAGCTGATCATCTATGTGTGTTTTATTTCTGCCTAGGCGTCCCCTCCACGGAATATCTTTTCTTAACCTGTGGCCTGAACATTAGATGCAGATTTCAAGATGTTTTCTGGTTGTAATGTGTTGTTTTATTAACTGTTTATCTTGGTGTTTTCCGGTCCTTTTTTTTTTCATTTATTTCGACTACCTCCACCCTTTCTTGGGGTGATATTTTGAAGTCCAATTACTTTGATGTAATCACCAGTCATTCTGCTAGACAGTTCGAATTTTGGTCGCTAGAGAATTGATTTGTTCCTGGTATGCAGTCAAATCTGGAACTTTTATCAGGCATTAGACCTATGGCTGTGCTGGTGCCGCTGAAGTAACATTGTTAGATAACAAAGCCTTTGATCGAGTGTTTTTGTTAATATTGTTTTCTTTTCCTTGTATCTCTAGTCAATGATGTTCGGCTCGCCTTCTGGAATACAACTGAAGCAGGAGCCAAGGTGCTGATGGAGAATCCATGAGAGGCTGATTTGGATTTTATCTGGTCTGTGTAAGTACAGAAATCTCACTACTGTATATGCTAAGCAGATGGTAGGAGGCCATTCTTCCTTTTGTGTACACACTCATCACAATTATGGGTCCCATAGCGGAAAAATTTGTAGAGATCCCATTTTTGGAACCTGAAATGCTTACCTCACCAGATATCAAACTCAAGAACCTGATAATAAGAACACACCAGCTGCCCGTTGCTCCTTGGCGCCTGGGAGAGAATTTCTAACCTGATCACTGTTATTTGGATGAATTTTGAGTTAAAAGTTTCTTGTGTACAAATTCATGAGATAAGAGAGCCTTGGAGTGGAATATTTGGTGCTTAAATTATGACTACTTTTGAGCACGTTATGCTGCTGTGATCCATCATGTACCCAATTAGACCGATAAATGATCCTTGATCACGTTGCTCTTCTTTTTCTTTAACAAGATTTGAAGTGGTTCTTCTCAATGCTATGTTTAATCGTGTTTCGGTTCTTTTGCTGACGTTGCTAGTGAAAACATTAGTAAAGCTGAAAAGGTCAGGACACCATTTTCCAAAGAAGGATAGCTCCCTGCAAGTTTGACTTTTGGTTTGCCTACACCTCTTGTTAGGTACACTGGTGAAGCCATTCTCAGCAAGTTCAATGAGCCTTCAAGTTCCATCCAATAAAAGCTTGTTAGGTTTTAATGTACTATGCATATTGCATTTTTTTTTTCCTTTTCCTTTTTCTTTTAATATGAAAGATCAATGAAAGGCAGTATAGATGGTAAATTGTTTTTGAAAAAAATTGATTTTTTTTATTTTAAATTATATTTTTAGTATTTTTAGATGGTTTTGATGTGCTAATATTAAAATTAAAATTTTAAAAAAATATATATAAAATATATTTTTAATATATATTTTTTTAAAAAAATTAAAAAATAACTCAACAACTTGCTCCTTCTGCTATTTTGTTTTTGTTAATACTTGTCGTCATCTTAACTTGTTAATATGACATTTGTACTTCTTGATGTCGTGTAACGTGGACCTTTCATCCACTTCCATCCAAGTCAACTCTCAAGTGTGACCGAAACTATCCACATGTCAGCATGTGGGCTTATTATAAAAAAAAATTAACAAACTTTATTTAATTTACTTTGTGCTTAATTAGTCTTGAATTTTATTTTTTCTTCCATTTTTTTAATCTCTTGAATTACCATTTTTTTTATTTGGTCACAGAAAATTCTCCTTTTAATATGTTGTTTTAACATTACTGTTTATGCGTTTCAGGGTTTTGTAAATATAAACCCGTTTATCTTTAGAAAAAATAAGTTTGGTTCTTTTACAATCAATTCCCGCTTTCCCCCAAAATTTGAACGGTGGATGCATGTTTTAAGGATTACTCCCAGATGAGCCATATGATTGTACTTCAGTTTTCATAATTTTCAAAGGGCATGAACCTTGAAAGCAACCATAGATATTCTGATACTCAATGTTTAGTTTTTGTGAGAAACACACTTGATGGTGAATTTGCTGAACGTCAAAGGCGGAGCTAGAGGATCGACTTAAAGAAGTACGGGCTTGAGGCTCTATATTCGTTGAAAGGTGTACAGATGGAGTATGAGATTCCAAGAGCTGATGTGAGGTATATATTCGGATCATTTTTTTCTCTGATCTTAGTCTTACCGCGGAGGAATTACGTCTAACGGTGGAGATTTTTGTTCTTTGCTCACTGTTCCTAATTCAAGTTGGGTTATCTGCTCAACTCCTCTGGATAAGTTCGTCTATCTTGCCGAGCTCGATGGTAGGGTCGAGTGGCTATGATACAAGGTTGTAAGTAATTAGGCTTGTGGACCTAGCTAGTGAGAACAACCAAGAATAGCTAGCAGGTGTATCGTGAGCACACATCGAGCTTGAGATTTCTACTGTCGTCCCACATATCATCCTGGGACCGGATGGATATTGGCTAAACCCCTCGACGGTTTAGAGAGGGTTATCATGGCCACAATCCCCCTTCTTCTACAAGCATACCCTACTTCTCTCTCCCTGTTTCCTCTTTTTTTTTCCCTTTTGTCCAATATAATTATTTTCGCTACAAGCATATCACTCGTGCTGATAGACGTTGGAGTTTCGGCTTTGAAGGACGCCCACAAGCCTAAAGCTTGTTTTCTTTGTTTTGTACTGCCAACATGTCTCTGGTTAGCAGAGTCCGCAGCTCTGCATGGGCTCTGGTGCCAGCAGGTGCAAAATGTGAGGTATGAACCTGATGATTTAAAGTATAGCCTTACTTGAGCTATAAATTATAAGAATTTTTTACTAAAATTCTACACGTACCGAGCAGAGCAGCCATAGACTGTCTTTGTCATTGTAGCTAAAATACTGTTCATTAAAAATTTATTTATTTTTTAAAATAAGTTTTTGTTTTTGAATCAAATTTGAATTGTTTTGATGTGTATTAATTTAAAAAATATTATTTTAATATATTTCTAAATAAAAATATTTTAAAAATCAATCACTATCAAATAAAAAACATGTGCATAAACAACAACCACATATATTGTTAGGTATATTTCATCGAAAACGAAGTTTCCCAAGGATTTCCTTGGAATTTATTCTTATTTTTTTTCCATCCTGGAGCACATGGTTGAACAACTTCGAATCATTATTAAACGTACATACACGAAAAAATACAAATTGGAAATGATTGTTAGTCTTTTCTTTTGCTCACATGACTGGAATCATCATGTCAATCAGAAAGAAATGGTGTCCCTTTCGACCCCCAAAAGGTCCCATACTCTGCATGGGGAGGCATGCAAGAGATTACAGCCATAATTATTTTCAAGATTTTGCTTCTTTTTCCGCATAAAAGAAAAGATGAAAGGAACTGGTGCACATTGGTGAAGGCATCAGTTGGCGACAGAAAAAACATACAACTTGGAAATCATTTGCAATCATTTTTATTTAATTTTCTGTGAAACACACATGTTATGTCAACAATAATTGATGCACATGCTGGGCCGCACTTGCCCCTGCGAAATGCCCCAAGATTTTTGTTCGTCCTCTGGCTCTGAGTGCTGCCATTCCTATCAGAGGGTTTCAAGACATATATTGTTAGGTATATATTCCCACCACGAACAATATTGTCTCACCAGAAATGGGGTAATGTTATGTTGGAAAACACTGTAACCTCACAAACCACTCCCTTGATCTCCCTCCTTTCTTCCACAATTCTTCTGATAGTTGCTGCTGTAAACCCACACAAAACCATACAAAATAAAGTATATATAAGCAATAACACCTTAAATTAAAAAAAAAAAAACCCAAAGAAATTAAACCTCTCAATAAAACTCTTGTGATCATTCCATCCTAAAGCTCTTCAAAGGCTACAGCTACTTCAGCAAAAAAAAATCTCGAATATTCGTTTCAACAGCAATAATCTTCTAGCCTTCTCTTTAAAGTAGTCTTCGCTAATAATCTTTGAACCAAAAGCCGACCTCTTCAAAATAAGAGGCTTCTCTTCTTGGAGACGAAAGTCAAACCTCTCATATTCTGCTGTTCTCTAAATAGATAGATATATAGGTTTCACAAACTCTACAAATGTTTTTTGCACAAGAATAATTCATATTACATAGGAAATCTCACTAAGTAAGAAATTCTATATTGGATAGGAAAATTCATAAAATATTTTATGAAATAGTAACTTGACATTGCGTGTTAATGTTCTTGGAAACATGTCAAATAATTGGTCAGGAAGGAGATGCTGAAAGCGAGCATTGTAACTTGTAAAAGCAACAATCCATGAATAAAAAAGAACGGATGAAAGTAAAAAGAAGCGTGGAAGGAAGAGCAGGCAGTGCTAGTAAAGCGCCAATGAGGAGCATGTCAGGTGAGTAGTTAAAGTCCAGGGGGAGTGTTTTTCGTTGATGTTCTACTGTATTTTTAATTTTTTTTAATGTTTTTCTTTAAATTACTTTTTTAAATATTTTTATATCGGTTTAATATATTAATATTAAAAATAAATTTTAAAAAATATATATTATTTTTATCTCCTACCAAGAAAAAAAAACTTTTTAAAAACATCATCTCAGTTTTAAATAGAAAGTTATGCATGCGGTGCGAGATCATTAGAGCTTCAAGTTGAACATTTTGATTAGCAAAATATTAGAAAGTCAGGAAAAGATTCAAGGATCAGAAGATCGAAGATAAAAAAAACCCTAGATCCCCTCACAGTGTCAGCCAATTAATATTTATAGTGGACGGAGGAAGCCCGTCGCACTACATTATCAATAAATTAATATTTATAGTGGATGTCCGTCGCACTACAATATTGTCAATAATGTTAAATTAAATGGTTAAATTTGAACAATACAAAAGAATACGAGTCGTTTTGGGTCAGCTTACAGGGGAAAAAAAATGATTTTTTTTTAATGGACATTGTTCTAAATCCATTAAATCAATCTCCCTAATACATTTCTAATATATACAATGTCTGAACACTAACCCTTCACAATATATTGGCCCATTAAAAAGATTATTTAATTTTAAATACAAATTGAGTTCACACACAGATATACACGATTCCAGAATTACCGACTTGCCACCAAGGAAAAAAGGGAATTTCCTGGTCACATCAATTATAGTTGTAGTGACAGTCAATTTAATAGAGCATCTCGGGTTGACTTTGATCCCTGTCGTGAAAAATAGGCATGAAAGTTCCATATATATATATATATATATATATTCCCCTAATGAGAAGGCAACTTGTCCAATAAAGCAAGGAAGGGTGTAATAAACTTTGAGTTCTGTGAATCTTATAGGCTTATCTTGTCGTCTGTCTCGAACGACGAATATCTTTTTTAGTTGGAAGTAAGTAGGCAACAAAATTTGGTTCAAAACGGCAGTCACATGCTCTTCCAAGCACAAAAGGTTCACATCCAACGTATTATTTTTGTAGCTTTACCATATGAATTATATGCACATGCAAACAATTAAGCGTGGACATCATATCATTTAATTTATTGTAATTATCAAATTCTCTTGAATGCCATAGGAAGACGGTCTCTCGCCCTTTTGGTCAATTCTCCACCCATTTTCATTTAGTTAATGTGAGGCCATGTGGAAACATTTTAGTTGGATTTTGAAACTTAATTTGATGATATTGTTTCATATAAAGTTGTGTGTACTAATAGCATAAAGATTGCGAATTGTTTTTTATTTAGAAATGCATAATGTTTTTTTATTTTTTTAAAATTTATTTTTGATATCAGCACATTGAAACGATATAAAAATATTTTAAAAAATAATTTGAAGCAAAACAAAATTATACTTTTTTTTAAACAAACATGCTCCAAGTAATATACCTAATCAATATATGGAATAAGGTTAATAAGACCATGTTAATATTCCTGCAATTAAATGAAGAAATAAGCTTGATTAAGACATGGCTTGCACGTGTCGACTAGAAAAGAAAACATCATGTATATGGTCGGCAGCACAGTGCACGCCACGTCAAAAAAAAAAAAACACGGTTACAATATTCAGGGCTCTTCTGGGCGGCACAATGTCGATCACATGCCTCTTTTAGCCTGGGAGAGAATCGATCGTGTAGCCAACGTTGCATGTTTGCTCATCATATGGCTATTTAATTTTACTTTTGCGAGCATTATGAAACCTGTTCTTTCATGCATATATATTGCATAGTTTCCCCTTGTCGATGTCTGGTTCTCCTATTTATTACAGCACATGTGTGCTCTCATGTTTTATTATTCCTTTTTTGAATTCGGAAATATAATATTATTAATTCATAATTAAAGCTTTTCTTTCTCAATCCCCGGGCCTCGAATGCTTTTGTGAAACAGAACTAGTGTATGGTTTATGAGCTTCTTTTTTTTTTTCATGAGTGTTCAGGTTTTGAAGATGATGAGTTCTCTTTCTACTTTACGGTCTATATATTTATTTATTTGGGGACGTTTTTATATATATAAAAAAAGATATTGACATACTTTTCTTGATAAATTAATATACTGACATATTTTTATAGTCTAGTGATTTTTTTTAAAAAAAAATTAATTTTAATAATTGATATTCAGAAAATACTCATCATTTAAAGTCCATCACAGAGCTCGGAAAAAGAAAACTCGATGCATAATCAGATAAGGAAAACGTTTCATCGAAAAAACATCGCTCGACATGGTCATGTCGACCCGGTGAGAGAGAAATCTAAAGGCATTAATTAATTTGAAGATTAAGAAACATTAATTTTTTACATTTTTCAACCACTTTGATATTGTTGAAAAGGAGGAGGAAATATCCTAATAATCATCCCTTTGAATCTCCTGACTGTTCGGTTAATGATGCCATGATACTCCTCTGTTGCTCCTTGGAGTTTACTTAAGCTATAGTGACATGGTGAGGATGCATGGCAGTTTTATTTTTATTTTTTTAATTTTTTAGTAATTTCCTCTTATAAACTTTCCACCATTAATATTAAATTGCGTCTTTCATATCTGGTCATTATATATATAATTTAAAATTAATGTGAATATTCGAGCTAACTTGTACATACCTCAACTAATCTAATCACGGGTAAACCTCAAGTGACCATGAGATTTATGGAACTTGAACTGCTGATCTTTAGGGAACAAATCTAAAGCCTGACCAGTTGAGCTATATATCTAAGAGTTAAGATAAATATTACATATTAAAATTAAGGGATGCGTAGAGATTTCATCGTTAAATTACGAGATTTTTTAAAATCTCACTTCATCCACTCTAATTTAAAATTTAAATTTCATTGATTAATTAAGTAAAGAGACAATAAACAAAAGGTATTACTAGGATAACATAGAAACATTTTATATAATTATGTTGTGATATATATAAAGTGATTTGAGAGGATTGCCTATTGTATGTAAATTAATGCTTTAAAAGTTTAGGGTGTTCGCAAAAGATTAAATTATCCAAAATCACTTTGAGCTTTGGATTAATTGAACTTAATCTCTCATATAACTTTATTTTTATTTATTTGAGTACTTCAAGCTTTTTTTTTTTAATAAAGAAGTCTCTTCATAAGTGATAATTTTAAAACTTGATAAGTATCATAAAAACATATACTTTGATTAAAAATAAAACAAGAAAAAGAAATTAATTTAGGGACGGAAACAAGGACAGAAGAGATTTTTTTAAAATAAAAAAAGACTTTAAAATATTCAAATAAATGACCAAAATTTCAAGGTTGTTTTGGTATATTTAGGGTCCCTTTCATAGCATAATAAGATTCACTACTAAAAAAATTAAAGAAAAATAATAAAAATATTGATGAAAAATATTTCATGGTTTAGCAACGAAAACAATGACAAAAAAATAATAATTTATGTCGGTAATTTTAGATAAAAACAGTGACGGAGTAATAATAAAAATTTTATTGGCATTGCCGACTAAAAAAATTACAAACACACACATGGCGCTGACAAAAAGACTTGCGAGGGAAGCAGCCATACAATCAAATCAACGTTGTCCTTGATTCCAATTTAGTTCTCGGCTGCTTGCTTTGCCGCTTTTTGTTTTTTTGTGGGTGTATTTTGAATAATTCTGCCTGCCTTAGTTTTTCGATTGCCATGCCTCATGTTAAAGCGTAAACAGTGGCAAGACTAGAGAATCTTTTTGATTCTCGAGCTGCGGGGTTTTTGAAAGGACAGTTTCGATTTATTTTTTAAAATGTTTTTTTTTAAGAAAATATATTAAAATAATATTTTTTTAATTTTAAAAAATTATTTTTAACATCTACCCATCAAAATAATATAAAAATAAAAAAATTAATTTAAAGAGAAAATAAATAAATAAAATTTATTTTTTAAAAAAATACTTTTGAACAAAAATAAAATAAAATTATACATTATTCATAACTATGATCCTGTTTCAACCAGTAAATGTGAAACCAAGTAAAGACTGTGGAAACAGATTTTGTCCCTTTTTTTTTTTTAATCTTTTAGGCAGTAAAGTAAGACTTGAAGCTCTCTCTCGCCCTTATATGCAAACATGTGTGGGAGAGAGTCATGGACGACTTCTTGTACACACGACGACACGCTCGATGAGGCAGACAATTGCTTCTAACTAGGCGAGGCATGTGCAATGCAAGACCTGCGGATTCAAGGCCAGCTCCTTCTGCTACTTGCTGGGGCAAAAAGATTTGATGAGCCTTTTCCCTCCCCTTATCGGAAAGGAGTTGGGAATGCAACTCTTAAGACAATTCTGGCGTTTCTTCTTTTACTAAAATTTAGGAACAATTTGGAAAGGTACATAAAAAAACAACAAAACAAAACAAAAGGGTCGAAGTATATGAAGAATAGTTTTCCTTCACTCCTTTTGGTCTATTGGAAAAGAAAAACATCGGCAATCTAACAGGAAAGGCCCCTACAAATTAATTAAATAAACATTTTTCAACAAAGTCAAGAGAGAGAGAGGGAGAGAGGGACAAGGTAGGTTTGGCTTCCGTTCATATTGTCATCTCCCACTCCCGCTGTTAAGCTTTCTCATTTCTGGCTGTTCATCAAACATTGTTTTTACTGTATCTTTGTTAAGACTTGGTCTCTCCCTCTCTCTGTCTTTCACAATTCCAGAGTGAAAATCCTCCCCTTGTGACAACTGTCACAATTCGGGAGCTCTCCTCTTGTTATTTCCTCTTTGTGTTCCTTGTCCTCATCAATCCCTCCCCCCTTGAAATCTATATAAAAGCACTTGCCATCTTTGAATCCTATCATGCACGATCTTACTAGCCAACCAGTAAGTATGATTGATTCAAGCCCACCTCTTCTTCGCCATTATGGAGAGATTTCACGCCTCCCACCTCAGATTCCTACACCCGAACGCAGTGACCTCCCAGATGGTATTGTTCTCATGGAAGAATACTGCCAACTCCCTTTGATCGACCTCAGTTGTCTAAGTAGCACCAACGAAAAGGTGCGGCTAGCTTGTGCTGACGCTATATGCAGAGCTTCGTCGGAGTGGGGATTCTTCCAAGTAGTGAACCATGGTATAAGCCCTGAGCTGGTTCGGAATATGAGGAGGGAGCAAGTGAAGTTGTTTCAAACACCTTTTGATAAAAAGGTGACCTGTGGGGTTTTGAACAACTCTTATAGATGGGGAACTCCAACAGCTACTTGTCCAAAGCAATTCTCCTGGTCTGAAGCTTTCCACATTCCTATCTCAAAAGTTTTTGAGCAAGCTTGCTATGGGGAGTT
>Ga0307517_10003575_pt1 | contig 24130 bp, 23 predicted proteins | sample 23_EM_MG_FD_194515 | JGI IMG/M metagenome (GOLD analysis project Ga0307517, IMG submission 194515) | Populus trichocarpa ectomycorrhiza microbial communities from riparian zone in the Pacific Northwest, United States - 23_EM | ecosystem: Host-associated > Plants > Roots > Unclassified | place...
GGAATTGCAACTGTCACGGTACCTAAAACTGCTTAACCTATCGAACCGCCGTATACGGACCCGTACGTACGGTGGTGTGGGAGGGGAGGAGCCGCGAGGCTCCCCCCTATCCCGATCGCAATGACGGCGTTGGCCCCAGCAGTAACGGCGACGTGAAACGAACTGCTTTTGAGGATATTGACAATGACTGACCAGTCAGTCATATATGGATTATGAGAAAGACACGCACCAGCACCCGATCCCCGTCCAACCCGGCCAAGAGCCGGGTTGCGAGCAGGGCCGCCGTCGCCAAGACGCCAAAAATGGTCTCGGCCAAGGTTGAACCTTCCAAGCCCGCCTCGAACCGGGCCGAACGCGCGGCCGAGCGGCGCGAGGCCATCATCGCGGCGGCGATGGATGAATTCATCGCGCAGGGCTTTGCGGCGACACGGCTCGATGACGTCGCCAAGCGGGCAGGTGTCGCCAAGGGCACGATCTATCTGCACTTCAAGGACAAGGAAGCGCTGTTCGAGGAACTGATCCGGACCGCGATCGTGCCGTTGGTCAATCGTCTTGCCGCAGGGCCGCCGCCGGTTGGAGCGTCGGTTCGCGACATGGTGGAGGGGTTTGCCCGCACCTTCATCCACGAGGTGACGACGACGCAGCGGGGCGACATCGTGCGCCTGATCGTTGCGGAAGGTCCGCGGTTTCCGGCCGTCGCGGATTTCTACTACCGCGAAGTGGTTTCAAAAGGACTCGCCGGCATGCGGGCCGCGATCGAACTTGGAATCGCCCGCGGCGAAATCAAGCACAAAAATCTCGCACAGTTTCCCCAGATCCTGATTGCGCCCGCGATGATCGCTGTGATCTGGCAAAGCCTTTTCAGCAGACACGCGCCACTCGATGCGAACGAGATGTTTCGGGTTCATCTCGATCTGATTTTTGGCGAACGGAGGACGACATGAGTTCGTCGCGCAGGAGCTTTTTTAAAGCGTCGACCATTTTTACAGCACTCTTGCTGGCCGCCATGCTTGCCGGCTGCAAGGAACGTCGGGATCCCGGCTTTCAGGGCTGGGTCGAGGCCGACATGATCTTCGTCAGCCCCGACGAATCCGGCCGCGTGACCAAGCTTAGCGTGCGCGAGGGCGACGAGGTAAAGCCCAGCATGCAGATCTACTCGGTCGATGACGATCTGCAGAAAGCCGACCTCAATCAGAACAATGCGACGCTGGCCAACGCGCAGCAGACCTATGACCGCGCGGCGTCCTTGTCCAAGACCGGCTCGGGCACGCAAGCCAGCCTCGACTCGGCGGTCTCGGCGCTGCGGGTGGCGGAAGCGCGCGTCAACACCTCGCAGACGCGGCTGGCGCGGCGCAATGGTTTCGCGCCGGTCGCCGGCACCATTCAGCAAATCTATTTCCGCGAGGGCGAAATGGTGCCGGCGCAGCGGCCGGTCTTGTCGATCATGCCGCCCGGCAACATGAAGCTGCGCTTCTTCGTGCCGGAGACGGAATTGCCGAAGCTTGCGATCGGCGACGAGGTGAAGGTGACTTGCGATAATTGCGCGGCCGATCTCACCGCAAAGATCTATTTCATCGCCACGACGGCGGAATATACCCCGCCGGTCATCTACAGTCTCGATGAGCGCAACAAGCTCGTCTATCTGATCCAGGCGCGGCCGAGCAGGCCCGATAGTCTGCGGGTCGGCCAGCCCATCAGCGTGTTCGTCAATGCGCCGATACCTGTGGCGGACAAGCGATGAATTCAGCACCGTCAACCGCGTCCGACATCGCGATCAATGTCGAGGGCCTGTCGAAATCGTTTGGCGGCCGCGCGGTCGTGCAAAACCTCTCGATGCAGGTCAAGCGCGGCTCGATCTACGGCTTCCTCGGCCCCAACGGCTCCGGCAAGACCACGACCATCCGTATGCTCTGCGGCTTGCTGACGCCGGATTCGGGCGAGGGCACCTGCCTCGGCTACGACATCCGCCGCGACGCCGACAAGATCAAGCGCCAGGTCGGTTACATGACGCAGCGCTTCAGTCTGTATCAGGATCTCTCGGTGCGCGAGAACCTGGAATTCGTGGCGCGGCTTTACGGCCTGCGCAACGCGCAGCAAGCGGCGCGCGAGATGATCCAGCGCATCGGCCTCAACGGCCGCGAGGAGCAACTGGCCGGCGAACTTTCCGGCGGCTGGAAGCAGCGGCTGGCGCTCGGTGCCTGCACGTTGCCCAACCCGCAATTGCTGCTGCTGGACGAGCCGACCGCCGGCGTCGATCCCAAGGCGCGGCGCGATTTCTGGAACGAGATCCATGCGCTCGCGGCCGATGGCCTGACGGTGCTGGTCTCCACCCATTACATGGACGAGGCCGAGCGCTGTCACGAGATCGCCTATATCGCCTACGGCCATCTGCTGGCGCATGGCACGGTGGACGAGGTGATCGCGCAGTCGGCGCTGTCGACCTATACCGTCACCGGTGACGATCTCAATGGGCTTTCCGCTGAACTCGCGGGCAAGCCGGGCGTCGACATGGTGGCGCCGTTCGGCACCAGCCTGCATGTCTCCGGCCGCGACAAGGCCGCGCTCGAGGCCACTGTTTTCCCTTACAGGAATCGCCGGGGATGGCACTGGCAGCACGGCGAGCCGTCGCTGGAGGACGTGTTCATCGACCTGATGGGGCGCTCAAAGGACAATTTCCAATGAGTGCGACCGACACAGCCCGCGAGCGCCGGAACATCCCGGAGCCGTCATTCGGCTTCTGGTGGCGAAGCTATGCGATGCTGGTGAAGGAATTCATCCAGCTTCGCCGCGACCGCGTCTCGTTCGCGATGATCGTGATGCTGCCGGTGATGCAGCTCGTGCTGTTCGGTTTTGCCATCAACACCACGCCGCGCCATTTGCCCACGGCGGTATTGCTGCAGGAAGACAGCGATCTGGCGCGCTCGATTCTCAAGGCGATGGAGAATACCGCCTATTTCCGTTTCACCCAGGAAGTCCACACCGTCGCCGAGTTCGATGACCTGCTGCAGTCGGGCAAGGTGCTGTTCGGCGTGGAGATCCCGCGCGGCTTCGAGCGGGCGGTGCGGCGCGGCGATCACCCGGCGCTGCTGGTCGCGGCCGATGCCACCGATCCGACGGCGGCGGGCTCGGCGCTGGGTACACTCAACGCGATCGTGCAGACCGCGTTACGGCACGATCTGCACGCCGGCGATCCGCAATCGATGCCGTTCGAGATCCGCGCCCATGCGCGCTACAACCCGGCGGCGTCCTCACGGCTCAACATCGTGCCGGGCCTGGTCGGGACCATCCTGACCATGACCATGCTGATCTTCACGGCATTGTCGGTGACGCGCGAAATCGAGCGCGGCACCATGGAAAGCCTGCTGTCGATGCCGATCAAGCCGGTCGAGATCATGTTCGGCAAGATCATTCCCTATGTAATCGTCGGCTTCGTTCAGGCGAGCCTGATCATCGGCATCGGCGTGTTGCTGTTCGGCGTGCCCATCCTCGGCAGCCTGGCGACGCTGGCGCTGCTCACGACGCTGTTCATCACCACCAATCTTTCGATCGGCTACACCTTCTCGACCATCGTGCAGAACCAATTGCAGGCGATGCAGCTGTCGATGATGTTCTTCCTGCCGAGCATTTTGTTGTCCGGCTTCATGTTCCCGTTCGCGGGCATGCCGCGATGGGCGCAATATATCGGCGAATGCCTGCCGCTGACGCATTTCGTCCGCATCGTCCGCGCCATCATGCTGAAGGGCGCGACCATCCAGAATTTGCAGTACGACACGTTGGCGCTCATCGGCCTGATGCTGCTGGCGATGACGATCGCCGTGACGCGCTTCCGTCGCACGCTCGATTGATGCAGAATGTTTGATGTCATTCCGGGGCGATGCGCAGCATCGAACCCGGAATCTCGAGATTCCGGGTTCGCCTCTTCGAGGCGCCCCGGAATGACAAGGCAGGGAATGGCTGGATGCTGGGGTTATGGGCGAAAAAGGCCGAGGGTTCGACGGTATCGGCCGATTTTCAGCGCGCGCTGACGCAGCAAATAATGCGCACCGAGTTGATCCGCATCAAGGCGTTGATCGGGACAACCGTCCTGCTGGCGTCACTGATTGTCACCGTTAATGCGGTCGATCCCTCCGCGATACAGCGTCTCTGGCATGGCCGCTACAATACGAGCGAAATCTTCACCATCCTGATTCCCTTCATTCTGTTTGAAGTCTGGGTCCATTTCGTTATCACCCGGCATCTGGGGAAGGATCAGGATCTGCCGGTCTACCGGCGATATATCGGCGTGCTGGTCGAAACGTCGATGCCGACGCTCGCTCTGGCGATACATATCGACAGCATGGGTCCGGTGGAAGCACTCGGCTTTGCGGTGCCGCTCACCTATTTCATCTTCGTCATTCTGTCGACGCTGCGGCTGGATTTCTGGCTCTCGACCTTTACCGGATTCGTTGCCGCGGCCGAGCTGCTTGGCATGGCGATGCTCTATCATCGCGCCGGCAGCACCGATCCGCCGCCCGATCTCTATTACCACTCGGTGCGCAGCGTCATCATCCTGGTGTGCGGCATGCTGGCGGGCGCGGTCGGCGTGCAACTGCGCCGGCAGTTCGAGGCCAGCATTCTCGCTGCGACCGCGCGCGACCGCATCACCAATCTGTTCGGCCAGCACGTTTCGCCGCAGGTGGTCGAGCGGCTGATGGCGGAGGGCGCGGCGACTGGCAGCGAAATCCGCCGCGTCGCCGTGATGTTCGTCGATTTTCGCAGCTTCACCGCAGGCGCCAGCACCCGCACCCCGCAGGAAGTGGTCGATCGCCTCGACGGCGCGTTTGCCGTGCTGGTCGATATCCTCGACCGCCATGGCGGCATCGTGAACAAGTTTCTGGGCGACGGCTTCCTGGCGCTGTTCGGCGCACCCTTTGAAGCCGGCAACGCCGCACACCATGCGGTAGCCGCGGCGCGCGAAATGCTTGAGGCGAATGCTCGCGCCAACCAGGCGACCAGCTGGCCGCTGCGTATCGGTATCGGCATTCACGTCGGTGAGGTCGTTGCCGGCAATATCGGCTCGCCGCGCCGTAAGGAATACACCGTGATCGGCGACACCGTGAATTTTGCCGCAAGGCTCGAGGCACTCAACAAGGATTTCAATTCGCAATTCCTGATCTCGGCGGCGGTTCACGACGCGCTGGGAGATGAGTGTCTCGATGCCGTCTCGCTCGGTGAGGTTCCAGTTCGGGGCTATGACAGGCCGGTGACAGTGTGGCAGTTAGGTTAGGGAGAAAGTTGCATGCAGCGGCGTTACATCACGGTTGACGTATTCACTGATAGGGCCTTCGGCGGCAATCCGCTTGCGGTGGTGCTGGATGCCGACGGACTCTCGACGGAACAGATGCAGGCGATCGCGGTCGAGTTCAATTATTCGGAAACAACCTTCGTATTGCCGCCGCGCGATGCCGCGCATGACGCGCAGGTGCGCATTTTCACCGTGACCCGCGAAATCCCGTTCGCAGGCCATCCCAACGTCGGCACCGCCTTCGTGCTGGCGACGCGAGCGGTCGCGCCACCCGCGCGGCTCCGGTTCGAGGAAGGGGCAGGTCTTGTATCGGTCGGAATTCTGACCGAACAGGGCCGGGTTGTAGGCGCCGAACTGACCGCACCGCAGCCGCTGAAGCGGTTGACGGAAGTCAGCGCGGAACAGACTGCAGCCTGTCTTTCGCTGTCCACCGCCGACGTGAAGACCGACCGGCATCCACCGCAGGTCGTCTCGGTCGGGATGCCGTTCCTGGTTGTGGAGTTGGGTTCGCGCGATGCGCTGCGGCGCGCCAGGCCTGATGCTGCCGCCTTTGCGCGGACATTGCCCTGCGATGGCGCCTTTGCGATCTACTTCTATACCCGCGACGTGTCGCCAGCCGAGATGCCATGCGAGCTGCAGGCGCGGATGTTCCATCGGGGATCGGGCGGCCTCACCGAGGATCCCGCCACCGGCAGCGCCACGGTGGCGACCGCGGCGCTGCTCGCGGATCTCGACCCATTGCGCGACGGCGAACTCAGATTGCAGATCGGTCAGGGCGTCGACATGGGACGGCCGAGCCTGTTGCTGACGCGCGTCCGCAAACAGAACGGCGCGGTCGCATCCAGCCATGTCGGCGGCAGCTGCGTGCAGATGATGGAAGGCACGTTCCGGCTTGCGGGCGAGGGGTAAGGGATCGTCATTGCGAGCCACCGGGTCGCGCGTATGCGTGCCCGATGACAGGCTCCGCGAAGCAATCCATCGCGCCGCAAAGTAAAGTAAGCATGGATTGCTTCGTCGCTTCGCTCCTCGCAATGACGGTGTGGCTATACTTGCGGTGCCGCCAAATTCTTTACCTTCACGCCGTCGCGGTCTTCGATGATCTCGGCGATCCATTGCCGGTGGCAATGCTGGTGATCGCGCTCGTAACAGAGGATGCAGACCGGGCCGGATTTCTTCACCAACGCTGACAGCTCGTCGAGTTCTTCTTTTGCCTGCGTGGTCTTGAGATGCGCCGAATAGATATTGTGCAGCAGATCGAGCTTGCCGCTGCGTGCGGCTTCGCGGCCGGTCTTCGGCGTACCGAGGCCCCTCAGATGCAGATAGGAAATGCCGCGCTCGTCGAGGCCGGCCGCAAGCTGATTCTTGGAAAAGCCGGGCCGCCGCGACGACGCCACCGCGCGGACATCCACCAACAGCTTCACGCCGGCGCTTTCCAACTCATCAAGCACGGCTTTCGCCGGCGTCTGCTCGTAGCCGATGGTGTAAAGGCGGTTGGTTTTGCGTGCCATGTCGGCGCCCCGGGTTGGTTCGTTGCCGTGAGGCTATGGCAGCCGGCGGCGGATTTCCATAACCGCGGAGGTTATTTCGCAGAAGCAGAGGCTCGAGATGCGTTGCCGCGGGCTACGCCATATCGCATAGTCCACGAAACAGAGCCTGTTGATGGCCGATCTGGTCGGGGGAAATAAGATGAACGGATTTTGCCGCTCGCTGGCATCGGTGGCTGCGATCGCACTGCTTGGATTTGGCGTTACAGCACACGCGCAGACCAATTACCCCGATCGCCCGGTAAAAATCATCGTGCCGATCGGTCCCGGCGGCAGCTACGACCTGGTCGGACGGCATCTCGCCGACGTGCTTGCCAAACGCATGGGGCAGGGTTTTGTGGTCGAGAACAAGCCCGGCGCCGGCACCGTCGTTGGAACCCAGGCGGCGAGCCAGAGCGAGGCGGATGGCTATACGTTGATGGTCGGCGGCCTCTCCAACATGGCCTTCAACTCGGCGCTGTATTCGAAGCTCGGTTACGATCCGCTGAAAGATTTTGTGCCGGTCGCGCTGGTCTACAAGTTTGGCTACGTGATGGTCGGCCGCAAGGATCTGCCGCAGGCCAAGCTTGCGGACATCGTCGCGGCGGCGAAGGCCAGTCCGGGCTCGATCTCGGTGGCGACCGCCGGCGTCGGCACCGGCCAGCAATTGGTGGCGGCGGCGTTCATGAAGGCGGCGGGCGTCAAGCTGCTGGAAGTGCCGTACAAAGGTTCGCCGCCGGCGTTCACCGATCTGCTGGCGGGCCGCATCGATCTGTTCTTCGACTCGATCGCGGCTGGCTTGCCCTATGTGCAGTCGGGGCAGGCGAGGGGCATCGCGGTGCTGTCGTCCAAACGGAGTCCGCTGGCGCCTGACGTGCCGACGATGTCGGAAGCCGGCGTGCCCGGGCTCGACGTCGATTCCTGGCTCGGAATCTTTGCGCCCGCGAAAACGCCGCCGGAGGTGCTTGCAAAATTGCGCCGGGAAATCCGCGCCGCGCTGCCCGACCTCAAGGAACGGTTCGAGAAGAGCGGCGGCGAAGTGTGGGATTTTCCCGACGACAAGCTCAATGCGTTTGTCGCGTCCGAGCACGAGACCTGGACAAAACTGATCCGCGAAGCCGGCATCAAGCTGGACTAACGAAGAGGTCTACTTCACCCGCTCGATCAATTCCATCGCACCCGCGGGCGCACGCACCTTGCCCTCGTGGATCACGTAAGCGAAGACATCGCGCGGCGCCTTTTTCGGCTTGGTCGCATCGACGCGCGGCAGGTCATCCGGCTCGCCGCCCGAAGCCCAGGCCTGAAAACGTTTCGCCCAGGCGTCGAGCTGCTTTGGCGGATAGCAGGTCTTGAGTTCGTCATTGCCCTTCTGCAATCGCGCATAGACGAAATCGCTCGCCAGATCGGCGATCGCCGGATACTTGCCATGCTCGGCGAACACCACAGGCGTTTCGAATTTTCGCAGCAGCGCGATGAAGTCGGGCACGCAGAAACTGTCGTGCCGTACCTCGACCACGTGACGGAGCGCGCGGCCTTCGAGTTTGCGCGGCAATAGTTCGAGGAACTTGCCGAAATCGGCCTCGTCGAATTTCTTGGTCGGCGCGAATTGCCAGAGCACCGGGCCCAACCGGTCGCCGAGTTCCAGCACGCCGGAATCGTAAAACCGCTTCACGGAGTCGCCGGCTTCCGCCAGCACGCGCCTGTTGGTGGCGAAGCGCGGCCCCTTCAACGAGAACACGAAGCCGTCGGGCACTTCACGCGCCCATTTACGAAAACTTTCCGGCTTCTGCGAGCCGTAATAGGTGCCGTTGATCTCGATCGAAGTCAGTTTCGATGCGGCATAGGACAGTTCCTTCGCCTGCGTCAGCTTGTCCGGATAGAACACGCCGCGCCATGGCTCAAAGGTCCAGCCACCGATGCCGATATAGATGTTGCCGCTGCTGTTGGCGGACGATTTTGCTGATTTGCTCACCGGGGGCTCGTCACAAAGGAGGGATGGATCTCGGCCGATCATAATCCAGATCGGACCTAATTGGCCAGATTGCCGCAGGCGAGGATGAACGCCCGGGAGTGTGGGATAGAAGCACAGTGTCGCGGTTCATCATATGGACAGCGACGTGGCTTCGGTCGACAATACGCGAAGAAACTTGGCGCGCCGATTGCAGGCCTTTGCAACGTAGCAGGCCGTTCGCAATGTAGCAGGTCTTCGGCCCAGGGACTTTTCCGTTCATATCGACGCAGAGGTTCGGGTTTGGCTACGAGCGGATACATGACAAGCAAGCATCAACCTTCGCAACGCGAAACCAAGACCGGTGGGCAGGCCCAGTTCGGGGCCCTGCTGATGACCGATGGTGGAACGCAGCGGAGCGGCCCGCCGTCGCTGTTCCACGGCCTGACCGAGTCTGAAATCGCGCAGGTGCTGGGTTCCGGCAAACGGAGAGTGCTCTACCGTGGCGCGCAGCTGTTCAGCCAGGGCAGTCCGCAGGACGGCATCTACCTGATCGAGAGCGGGCGCATCAAAGTGTTTTACATCGCGCCCTCGGGCCGCGAGATCACGCTGGCCTATTGGCATTCCGGCAATTTCGTCGGTGGCCCCGAAGTGTTCAAGCAGGGCCTGCACATCTGGTCGGGGGTCGCCGCCGTCAACAGCACCGTGCTGCACTTGCCGGGCGATATCCTGCGCCGGATGGTGCTCACGATCCCCGCGCTCGCGATTGGAATCATCGAGGGCCTGACCTTCAAGGGCCAATGTTATTCGGCGCTGGCCCAGATGCTCGGGACGCGATCGCCGACGGAACGGCTGGCGCAGCTGTTGCTGCATCTGATGAACCTGTACGGCGTTGAAGAACGCGACGGCTCATTGATTGCCGCGTCCTTCACCCACGCCGATCTCGCGCACATGACCGGCGTGACGCGGCAATCGGTGACGGTCAGCCTGAAGCGATTTACCGAGCTTGGAATCCTGCACGCGCACGGCTCCAACCTCGTGATCAAGAACGCGGAAATGCTGGGCGCTATCCGCGACGGGAAGCTCGCCAAGACCGCGGCCTCAGACGACATCTGAGGTTAGGGACTGACGGTTAAGTCCCGCGTCAAACCGCCGCTGATATCGGCGGCTTCCGGGTACTTGCGGGGCTGAGTCCTGCCAAATCTCGATGACTAATTTATAGACATTTGGCCCGCCGGATAACCAAGGCTGGTTCAAAATCTGTTCATTAATTGGGCATTCGCAAATTTCTTAGCAATAGGTTGCTGGTTCGAAGCGTTCATCGTTTCGGATTTGGAGGGCTCCGTTCAGAACTTGCTTACCGGACGTTACCGCGTCCCCGATGGAAGCAAGCGAGTTCACGGCAAATGACGCCTATCACTCCCTTCGTTGACCACCTCCTTCGCGAACCGGGCCTTCGCGAACCGAACGCCGTATGCGCCGTCAGAATAGGCCTGATGGCATGTGGTTTGCACCATCAAAGCCATCAAGCCAGTCAGTCTGCTCAGCGCCGAGTAACCCTGCCGCCCTTCGCCGTGGCCGGGGGATTCCGCATGAGCGTTGCAAGTCACACCGCACAGTTTGGTTCGAAAGGATTTGTCTCATGAGCATCGGCCCTGCGTCTAAACTCTCTGGCTTCCTTACTTTGATCGCTGCGGCAGCCATCGCATTGGCGCCCGGACAAGCGAGTGCGGAGACGCTCGAAATCGGCATCGGCACGCAAAATACGACGACCAACACTGTAACCGGCGGCGTCGTGCTGAAGGAGCTCGGCCTTCTGGAGAAGCACCTGCCGAAGACCGGCAAGTACAAGGACGTCCAGTACAAGCTGAGCTGGCAGAACGCCACGTCCGGTCCGCCGATCACCAACGGCATGATGGCCAACAACATCCAGATCGGCATGATGGGCGACTACCCGCTGATGGTGAATGGCGCCACCGGGCAGGCCACCAAGAACGAAACGCAGCTCGTCGCGATCATCGCCTATAACGCCGTCGGCGGCGGTAACGGCATCGTCGTCCACAAGGACTCTCCGTTCTACGAACTGGGCGATCTCAAGGGCAAGAACGTATCGGTGCCGTTCGGCTCCGCCGCGCACGGCATGATGCTCACCTCGCTGCAGAAGCGCGGCCTGCCGCCGGATTTCTGGAACCTGGTGTCGCAGTCGCCGGAAGTCGGCACCACCAATTTGCAGGAAAAACGCATCGATGCGCATGGCGACTTCGTGCCGTTCGCCGAACTGCTGCCGTTCAAGGGTTTCGCCCGCAAGATCTATGACGGCGCCGAAACCAAGACGCCGACCTTCCACGGCGTCGTCGTGCGCAAGGACTTCGGCGAGAAATATCCGGAGGTCGTGGTCGCCTACATCAAGGCATTGATGGAAGCGAACGACTGGATGCGCAAGAATCCGAAGTTCGCGGCCGAGAAGATCGAGGAGTGGACCAAGATCAACAAGGAAGTGATCTACATCTTCCTCGGTCCCGGCGGCGTGCATACGCTCGATGCGACCATCAAGCCGAAATGGGTGGAATCTGTCGGCGCGAACTACGCGATCCTGCAGAACCTGAAGATGATCAAGGAGCTGAACATCGGCGCCTGGGTCAACGACAGCTACGTACGGGCGACTTACAAGGAACTCGGGCTCGACTACGACAAGCAGCTTGCTTCCTATGACACTTATAACGTCACCGGCACCGATCCGGTCTGCAACGCGCCGGTCAACAACCCCTTGCAAACCGGCGAGATATGGATCCAGGGCGGCGACATCGTCCCGTTCAGTTCGCCGGTCTGCACGCTGCTCGGCGTGAAGAAGTACGGCTCCGAAGGCAAGAAGTTCAACGCCGTCTATCTGGTCGACCGCGAGCTCGGCATCAAGGTCTTCGCCGACGCCGCATTCTATTCGGTCGGCGGCCAGGATCCGAAGAAGCCGGATGTCGTGCCGTTCCTGCTCAAGAAGGATGCGGAAGCCTACGCGGCCAAGAATGGCGGCAAACTTGCGAGCTATGCCGAAGTCCTCGGTGCCATCAACGTGGGGCAGTAGGGGAATCCGATGGGCAACACGGCAACAGCCAAGATTGTAGCGCTCCCGATGGTCGGCAAGCAGACCGATCCCGAGCCGGCGTTTGTGGAGGCGAAGGCCTCCGCAGCGCAGGTGAGCGCAGATCATGCACCGGTCGCCGTGGAAATGCCGCTGCCGGAACCGGAGCCGATCCCCACGGTTTCGCTGAGCAAGGTGTTCGTGAGTCTGTGGGGATACGTAACCCGTGAGCGGCTCACCGCGGCGGCGCTTGCCTGCATCTCGATCGGAGCGCTGTTCCTGTTCTGGTATCTCGGAACCAAGTACAAGTTCGAGTTCTACATCCGCTTCAAGAACGTTCCAACGCCCTATGAAGTGTACCAGCAACTGACGCAGGTCGGGCTGTCGAACAAGTATCTCGTCAATATCGCCATCAGCGTGCGGCGAATCCTGCTTGGGTTCATGATCGCGACCGCCATCGGCGTGCCGCTGGGACTGGCAATCGGTAAGTACCAGCGCGTGCGTGACTTCTTCATGCCTGTTGTCGAGATCATGCGGCCCATCCCGGCGATCGCCTGGGTGCCGATGTCGATCATGCTGTGGCCGAACAACGAGGCCAGTATCGTCTTCATCACCTTTATCGGCGCGTTCTTCCCGATCCTGCTCAACACGATTCACGGCGTTCACTCGCTGGATGGCGTGCTGGTACGGGCGGCGCGTTGCCTCGGCGCCAGCGAAATCCGGCTGTTCCTGAATGTGATCCTGCCGGGTTCGTTGCCGCACATCTTCACGGGTCTAGCCGTCGGCATGGGTGTGGCCTGGGTCTCGCTGATCGCCGCCGAGATGATCTCCGGCCAGTTCGGCGTCGGCTACTTCACCTGGGAAGCCTACTCGCTGGTGGACTATCCCGCGATCGTGCTCGGCATGATCACGATCGGTGTCCTTGGACTGGCGTGCAGCGGCATCATCCGGATGGTCGGCGTTCTCCTGATGCCCTGGCTCGCATTTGCACCCGGAGGTCGGCGATGACGATGACGATGACGGAGACCGAAGTCAGCAAGGGCTTCATCGACGTTCGCGATATGGGCGTAACGTTCGGCGCCAACGACAACAAGGTTGTGGCGGTCGATAACGTTTCGCTCAACGTCCAGCCAGGCGAGTTCGTCTCGCTGATCGGCCCGTCGGGCTGCGGCAAGTCGACCTTGCTCAGCATCGTCGCCGGCTTCGTGAAGCCGACGCACGGCGTGGCAACGCTCGATGGCAAGGCGATCACCAAGCCCGGTTCGGAGCGCGGCGTGGTGTTCCAGCAATACTCGCTGTTTCCATGGCTGTCGGTTCGCAAGAACGTCGAGTTCGGTCTCAAGATGGCCGGCGTCGACCAAAGCAAGCGAAATACCACTGCGCGGGCACTGCTCGATCTCGCCGGGCTGCTTTCGTTCGAGAATCACTATCCGGACCAGCTCTCCGGCGGCATGAAGCAGCGCATCGGCATTGTCCGGGCGCTGGCGACCAGCCCGCAGGTCCTGTTGATGGACGAACCGTTCGGCGCGCTCGACACGCAGACGCGCGTCGTGATGCAGGAGATCCTCACCAACATCTGGCAGCAATTCCGCATCTCGGTGCTGTTCATCACGCACGATATCGAAGAGTCGATCTTCCTCTCCGACCGCATCTACGTGATGACCGCGCGGCCGGGCCGCATCAAGGCGGTGATCCAGGTGCCGCTGCCGCGTCCGCGCCGGGCCGAGATGACCGACACGCCTGAGTTCATGAACCTGGTGCAGGAGCTCAAGGGTCTGATCCGGGAAGAATCGCTCGCGGCGATGGCGCCGGAGATCAAGGATCGGGGCCTTTCAGGCTTTGGAATGAAAGTGGGACCGAAAGGAGTAGGCGAAATCTTCTGACGTAACTTTGAACGTCGCGGCCTGACAGGCGCGAACCGGAAATCAATCACAGCAATCAAGCACGGACGCGACGAGGCACGCGCGTCAACGATGACTCATGCCTTGGCGTCTATCAAATCGGAGCATTCAATGGCAAAAAAACCAAACATTCTGTTTTTCCATGTCGACAATCTGGGCATGGGCGAACTCGGTTGCTACGGCGGCGGCATTCTGCGCGGCGCCGATACCAAGCGCATGGATACTTTCGCAAAGGAAGGTGCCAAGCTGACGCACTACGTCGTCGAACCGCAGTGCACGCCGACCCGTTCGGCGCTGATGACCGGACGTTTCCCGATCCGCTCGGGCAACCATACCATCGCGCTCGGCGGCAATGGCGGCGGCATCGTCACGTGGGAACGCACCATCGGCACCATCCTGTCGGATGCCGGCTACGCGACCTCGATCTACGGCAAATGGCACATCGGCGCCGAGGACGGCCGCTTCCCGACCGATCACGGCTTCGACGAGTGGTATGGACCCTTGCGCACCTACGACGAATGCATGTGGCTGACCGACCCGCATTACGTGCCGGAGCGCGACGGGTTCTCGCATATGCACGAAGGCGTCAAGGGCAAGGGTGCCTGGCCGCTCAAGGACGAGCAGCTCACCATGGAAACCAAGAAGACCTGCGATCTGGAGTATCAGAAGCGGGCGATCAAGTTCATGGAAAAGTCCGTCAAGGCGGACAAGCCGTTCTACTGCTACTTCAACCACTCGCTGATGCACTTCCCGATGAGCCCGCGCGACGAATTCGTCGGCAAGAGCACCAATGGCGATTGGGGCGATTGCCTGTTGATGCTGGACCACGACTTCGGCGTACTGCTCGACAAGCTCGACGAACTCGGCGTCCGGGACAACACCATCGTCGTGATGTGCGGTGACAACGGCGCCGAGGACCATCTCGCCGGCCGTGGCACCGGTGGCTTCTTCGACGGTTCGTACTTCAGTTCGGCGGAAGGCGGCATTCGTACGCCGCTCTTGATCCGCTGGCCTGATCACATCAAACCGGGCACCGAAAGCAACGAAATGGTTCATGTCACCGACATGTTCACGACGCTGCTGTCCATGACCGGTTGCGAGGCGCCGAAGGATCGGTTGATCGACGGCGTCGACCAGAGCGACTTCTTCCTCGGCAAGAAGGAAACGTCCAACCGCGAGTCCTGCATCGTCTGGCTGAAGGATGAACTGCACGCCGTGAAGTGGAAGGACTTCAAGATCAACTTCAAGCGGCAGCAGCACTTCCACGATCCGGAGCTGGCGCTCGGGTTTGCGCGCATCACGCATCTGAAGGAGGATCCGAAGGAGCGTGACGCCGTCAACCAGCGCTACGTTCGCTGGTGGGTGATGCAGCACGCCCAGCGCATCATTCGCGACTTCGAGGAAAGCGCCAAGAAGGAGGAACTGATTCCGCCGGGCGCGGCACTCGATTTCGTGCCGAAGCAGCGCCAGAAGGCTTGAGTACGATGTCTGCACCGATGATAGCGGCTGATGTCGCAGAGGGTGCAGCCGGCAATCGCCGGGGAGAGGGCTGTTGCTCTCTCCCTGGCCAAGCAAAAACGGGCGTACCGCCCGGCACAATCAACCGCGATTCCATGACCTGGATCCCGGGCGGCTCTTTCCTGATGGGCTCCAACAGCTTCTATCGGGAGGAACGCCCGGTGCGTCCGGCATCGGTCGATGGTTTCTGGATCGACACCTATCCGGTCACCAACGCCGAGTTTCGGACGTTCGTTGAGGCAACCGGATACGTCACCTATTCCGAACGCTCGCCGAATCCGGCGATGTATCCCGACGCCGATCCCGAGATGCTGGTGCCGGGCTCGCTGGTATTCAAAAAGCCCGATCGTCCGGTCAATTTGCGCAACAACCTCGCCTGGTGGGAATACAGACCCGGCGCCGACTGGCGGCATCCGCAAGGGCCGGAGAGTTCGATTCATGGCCGCGACGATCATCCGGTCGTGCATGTCGCCTATGAGGACGCGCTCGCTTATGCGGCGTGGGCCGGCAAGGAATTACCGACCGAAGCGGAGTGGGAATTCGCCGCGCGGGGCGGGCTGGAAGGCAAGGCCTATCCATGGGGCGATGCCTCCAATCCGGACGGAAAGTTCATGGCCAACACCTGGCAGGGCCATTTCCCTTACCAGAATTCAGCCGACGACGGCTACGAGGGCACTTCGCCCGTGGATGCGTTTCCGGCGAATGGCTACGGCCTGTTTGACATGGTCGGCAACACCTGGGAATGGACGTCGAGCCCCTTTGATGCCGTCCAGGTTCAACAAGGCGCGGCGCAGCCGCAATCGTGCTGCCACACGAGCGCCGGCGACGACAAATCCGTGCGCCGGGTGGTGAAGGGCGGTTCGCATCTGTGTGCGCCCAATTACTGCCTGCGCTACCGGCCGTCGGCCCGTCAGGGCGAGACCGTCGATTCCTCCACCTGTCATATCGGCTTCCGCTGTGTCGTGCGTCAATCGCCGGGCAACTAACAAGAACAACTTCTGGAAAAATCCCAATGCAAATCGCCAGCACCACCACCAATGCGCAACTCCAGTTCGAAGACTCGCCGTCAATCGGCGCGGTGCTTCGCGCCCCGAACCTGTTCGTCCGCGAGTCGTTGGCCGGAGTGGTCACGGCACTGGCACTGATTCCGGAGGTGATCTCGTTCTCCTTCGTCTCCGGCGTCGATCCCAAGGTGGCACTGGTCTCCTCGATCGTGCTGTGCCTCGTGATGTCGGCGCTCGGCGGCCGGCCCGCCATGGTCACCGCTGCGGCGGGATCGATTGCACTGGTGATCGGGCCGATGGTGAAGCTGCATGGCGTCGGCTACATCCTGCCGACCATCCTCCTTGCCGGCATCATCCAGATCGTCTTCGGACTTGCCGGGCTGGCGCGGGTGATGCGATTCGTTCCGCGTTCGGTGATGATCGGCTTCGTCAACGCGCTCGGCATTCTCATCTTCGCGGCGCAGGTGCCGCACATTTTCAACGTGCCATGGCTGGTCTATCCGCTGTTTGCGCTGACCATTGCCGTTGTCCTTGTGATGCCCCGCTTCACCACCGCCGTGCCGGCGCCGCTGGTCGCCATCATCGTCGTGACCGCGATCGTGATGATCGGCCACCTGACGGTTCCCAATGTCGGCGGCGAGGGCGCGATGGCACCGGGGCTTCCGGGCTTTACAGCGTTTACCGTCCCGCTCAGCCTTGAAACGTTGCGCATCATCTGGCCGACCGCGCTCAGTGTCGCCTTTGTCGGCCTGCTGGAGACGCTGCTGACGGCCAAGCTGGTCGATGATCTCACCGATACGCGCTCGCACAAGGGCAAGGAATCCTGGTCGCTCGGCGTCGCCAACATCGCAGCCGGATTCTATGGCGGCATCGGCGGATGTGCGATGATCGCCCAGACCATCGTCAACGTGAAGATCGGGCAAGGCCGCACCAGGATATCGACGGCGGTCGCCGCGATTGTGCTGCTGGTGCTGGTGACTGCGCTTAGCGACCTGATGGCGCAGATTCCGATGGTCGCGCTCGCCGCCGTCATGATGATCGCGGCACTCAAGACGATCGATTGGCACAGCATCACGCCGGCGACGCTCAAGCGGATGCCGATCCCGGAAACGCTGGTGATGTTCCTGACCGTTGCCGTCACGGTCGCTACGAGCAATCTCGCCATCGGGATCGCTGTCGGCGTGTTGTTCGCCATGGTGTTGTTCGCGCGCCGGGTCGCACACGTCATCCGTGCGGACCGCGCGCTGAGCGAGGACGGTCTTTCGGTTCGCTACCATGTCCATGGGCCGCTGTTCTTCGGCAGCAGCAACGACCTCGTCGAGCGTTTCTCCTACGGCGAGGATCCGAAGCGGGTCCTGATCGACCTCACCCATTCCCAGATCTGGGACGCCTCGAGCGTCGCGGCGCTGGATTCGATCGGAACCAAATACCGCGACCATGGCGCCACCGTCACGTTTGTCGGGCTCGACCAGCGCAGCTCCTCGTTCCACGAGCGGCTGACCGGCCAGCTCGGCGCCTGAATTCGGAACGCGGAAAGAAAAGGAGCTTCCGATGGCCATGCTTCGGTCCCTATCGGCATTCGCCCGCAGGATCATGCAAGTCTGGGGCGGTCGCTACCGGCCGGAGCGGCATTACATGCGCGGCGCCGGACCGGCGTCGAAACGCAACGCGAGCGAGAGCGCAAGCTCCTGAGATGCGGCCCCGATTGCGAATCAGAGCCGTCTTCGACGGCGTATTCTCCTGTGCAGCCCAATCAATCGTGATTGGCCAATCCGACGAAACCGTGCTGTGCACGATGTCTCGGGGTTCGGGCTTGCAATAAGAAAATGGAGAAAAAGGATGCGCATCCTGATCGCCGCACTGGTCGCGATGATAACTTTCCCTGTTCTCGCCGATGAGGTGGCTGACGCGCGTCGATTGGCGGTTTCGGGGCGTGACGCCTACTGGGACTGCCTAGCCCGCGAGTACCCACGCGAAACCAACAGGAACATGCCGGAACAGGAGTTTGGCGCGTTGATCGCAAGCGCCTGCGCGTCGGAACGACAGAATTTCCGGGTCGCACTGGTGGGCTACCTCGGCATCCAGTTCCCCGACAAGGATGCGGACACCAACCTGACGACCGCGAATAACGCCATTGCTTTCGCCCAGAAAGACATCGTGGCGGCGTTTGCCAAACGCAAAGCCGCGTCGAAGTAGCTACCTCGGCTTTCGCCGACCTATTCCTCCATTCCGGCCTTCCGTGATATTGATTCCCACTCAGACGGGAGATGGTCGGGTATGAATTCTGAGTCAGTCGCCGGTATCTTGGGTGCCATCGTCGCCTCGATTGTGCTGGTGGTCGCGATCGCCTACGGGCCGATCGGGCAATTTGGCAAGCCGGCGCCCAAGCCGGCCGCCGTTCAGCAGCCGGTCCAGGGGGCGCCTGTGGCACCCGCGCCGCGCGGGCCGGTGATCCGGGAAGTGCCCAATTAAAATGGCGAGGCGGGCGGGCTTTAGCCCCCTTGCGGAACGCTTCGGGCATCCCCATATCGCCTCTAACGGCGACGTTGACGCTTAGCAGCTCCGGCGCTGGGACGACCATGAATAGCTTGGCTGCGCCGGATGTACGCGCGCCCTCTGTTCGTGGTCGTTGGCATTTTGGGGCCTCTTTTGGCCCGTTTTCCCCACCCAGTGACATTCCCGCACCTTGGCAAGGCTGGCGGCGCCCTTCGTAGTGCTGGCGGCGCCTTGGCATCACTGGCGGCTGCGGATATACGCTGGCCCCATGAATGACGCTATCAAACCGGGCCCCGAAAACCCGCCGCAGGCCACCGGTTTGCCTCAGCTTTCGGTCGTCGTCCCCACCTTCAACGAGCGCGACAACGTCACCGTCCTTTACCGGCGGCTGGACGCGACGCTGAAGGACATCGCCTGGGAAGTCGTCTTCGTGGACGACAATTCCCCTGACGGCACCTGGGAAGTGGTGCGCGGCCTGGCAAGTAAGGATTCGCGGGTCCGCTGCATCCGCCGGATCGGACGCCGCGGGCTGTCCGGGGCCTGCATCGAAGGCATTCTCGCCGCCAGCGCTCCCTATGCGGCTGTCATCGACGCCGACCTGCAGCACGACGAGACCCAACTGCCCAGGATGGTGGGGCTGCTGCAACGCGGCGAGGCGGAACTCGTGGTCGGCAGCCGCTATATCGAGGGCGGCAGCGCCGACAGTTTCGACAAGGGACGCGCCGGCGTCAGCGTGCTCGCGACCGAAGTCGCCAAGCGTGCGCTCAAGGTCGAGATCGCCGATCCCATGAGCGGCTTTTTCATGATCCGCCGCGACCGCTTCGAGCAATTGGCGCCGCAGCTTTCGACCCAGGGCTTCAAGATCCTGCTCGACATCGTCGCGACCGCACAGGGCAAGCTCCGCACGATCGAGGTTCCCTTCACCTTCGGCTCGCGTCAGCACGGCGAGAGCAAGCTCGATTCCATGGTGGCGCTGGATTTCCTGGGTCTGGTGCTGGCCAAGCTGACGCATGACGTGGTCTCGCTGCGATTCCTGTTGTTTGCGATGGTCGGTTCGATCGGCCTTGTCGTGCATCTGGTGGCGCTGTTCGTCTCGCTCGAATTCTTCAAGGCGCCGTTTGCGGAAGCGCAAGCCATCGGAGCGCTGGTCGCCATGACCAGCAATTTCATCCTGAACAATTTTCTCACCTATCGCGATCAACGCCTGAAGGGCTTTGCCATCCTGCGCGGGCTGCTGCTGTTTTATCTCGTGTGCAGCGTCGGCCTGTTCGCCAATGTCGGTGTCGCGTTCTCGGTCTACGACCAGGAACCGATCTGGTGGCTGGCGGGGGCGGCGGGCGCGCTGATGGGCGTGGTCTGGAATTACGCGATGTCCGGACTGTTCGTCTGGCGCAAGCGATGACCGAAGCGCACGCGATGATCGAAAAATGAATCCGAACGAGGCGCGGCTTGTCCTCAACACGGTTCTGACGATCCTGGCGCTGGTCGCGGTGCGGCTGGTCGCCGCCGCCTACACTCCGATCACCTTCGACGAAGCCTATTACTGGATGTGGTCGAAGCATCTGGCCGGCGGCTATTACGATCATCCGCCGATGGTCGCGCTTGTGATCCGTCTCGGCACCATGATGGCCGGCGACACCGAACTCGGCGTGCGGGTGGTATCGATCCTGCTGGCACTGCCGATGAGCTGGGCGGTGTATCAGGCTGCGGCTGTGCTGTTCGGCGGCAAGCGGGTGGCCGCGACATCGGCGATCCTGTTGAACGTCACGCTGATGGCCGCGGTCGGCACCATGATCGTCACGCCGGATGCGCCGCTGTTGGTGGCATCGAGCTTCGTGCTGTTTTCGCTCGCCAAGGTACTCGAGACCGGACGCGGCGTGTGGTGGCTGGCGGTTGGTCTCGCCACCGGTGCCGCGCTGCTCTCGAAATACACCGCGCTGTTTTTCGGCCCCGCGATCCTGATCTGGCTGGTGGTCATCCCGAAATTGCGGCGCTGGCTGCTCTCGCCTTGGCTTTATCTCGGCGGTCTCGTTGCATTGGCGATATTTTCCCCGGTCATTCTGTGGAATGCCGATCACCATTGGGTGTCCTTCATCAAGCAGATGGGCCGCGCGCGGATCGAGAATTTCAAGCCGGTCTTCATCGCCGAACTGATCCCGACGCAGATCGCGTTCGCGACGCCGCTGGTATGGATCCTCGGCGCGATGGGACTCTATGCATTGTTTCAGCGCCGCGCCGGCGCGCTCTCGGCACGTGTGCTGGTCAGTGCGATGTTCTGGACCATCGTCGCCTACTTCGTCTGGCATTCGCTGCATGCCCGCGTCGAGGCGAACTGGTTTGCACCGGTCTATCCGGCATTCGTGGTCGCGGCGGCGTATGCAGCCCATCTGGTGCAATGGGAGGGCCGCGCGCGGCGCACGGTGGATTTTTGCCTGCGCTGGGCCGCGCCATCAGGCATTGTGATGTTTGCGTTGCTGATCGTGCAGGCCAACACCGGCGCACTCTCGGGCTATCGCCGCGACGCCACCGTGCGCAGCGTCGGCGTCGGCTGGCGCGAAATGGCTGATGAGATCGAGGCGACGAGGGCGCGCGCTGGCGCATCTTGCGTGCTGGCGCCGGATTACGGCACCACCGGCTGGCTCGCTTTCTATCTGCCGAAGGGCAGCTGTGTCGCGCAGCAAAATCAGCGTATCCGCTGGGTCAACATGCCCGAACCGACGGTGGCGCAACTCGGCGGCAAACAGCTTTATGTGCGCGAGGCCTTCCCCGGCGATCATCCGCTGAAGGACAATTTCGCCCGCATCGAGAGGGTCGGCGAGGTCACGCGCAAGCGTGGCCCGCTCGTCGTCGAGACCTACGCGCTCGATGTGCTGGAGGGGCCGAAGGGCGACGTGTTCGACCGTTCGCCACCACCGGAACAGCGGTAGCGCATCTGCGTTTTGGTGACGTGGCCGCATCGCAAATAACCCGGCGGGCGTGTCGGATCGGCCGCACCGGGATCGTCTTATAGGGAACCCAGCACGCCATCCAACCGCGAGGTCATGCCCATGTCCGGTTCCGCCTTGAAACCCGCCGCTGAACTTGCTCGCGCCAATACTGTGCGCATTGCCAATGAGAGCCCGGAATATCGCCGCGCCCGCGAGCAGTTGCTCACTGAGGAGATCGAGCTTCGCCGACACATCGAACGTGTCGCCGAACTGCGCCGCGTGCTGCCGCCCGGCGGCGAGGTGACCAAGGCTTATTCGTTCACCGGCGAGGGCGGCACTGCCACGCTGTCGGACCTGTTTGGCAACAAGCAGACACTTGTGATCTACAGCTACATGTTCGGCCCGCAGCGCGAGCAGCCGTGTCCGATGTGCACGTCGTTCATGGGCACGTGGGAGGCGAAGCTGCCCGATGTCGAGCAGCGCATTGCGTTTGTGTTCGTCGCACGCTCGCCGATCGCGCGGTTGGTCGAGGCGAAGAAGGCGCGCGGCTGGACACGGCACAAAGTCTATTCGGACGGTTCGGGCGACTATACGCGCGACTACGTCAGCGCCGCGGATGCCGATATGCCCGGCTATAACGTATTCACGCGCCGCGACGGGGCCATCCGTCATTTCTGGTCCGGCGAAATGGGACAGGCTACCGCCGATCCCGGTCAGGATCCGCGCGGAGCGCCCGATCTCGATCCGCTCTGGGCCATCTTGGACACCACGCCCGAAGGCCGTGGCAAGGACTGGTATCCGCGCCTGAGCTATTGAACGCGGACTCATTGCGAGGAACCCCCGCATCATTACGGGGTAATTTGCGCATAAGTTGCAAGCATTTGCGCATGCCTCACATCTGCCGGCGTTTAATCCGCATTTAACTAAAACTCGCCTTAATGACGCTCCGAGCCTCTGCGAGATGCTGCGACGGGAACTTTCCGGCGCAGCACCAAAGAGGGGATCAGTAGAGTTGTTCTGGACGCAAGGCGAATGAGTACGAGTACCGGTGCGTTTGGCGTTGCGGCCCATAACCGCAAGAAATCTTCCCGGAAAGTCATTCCCCAGCATTTCCTCGGCGGCGTTGCAGTCGCAGCCGTGGTGCTGGGCTGTGCCTGGACCGTCTACACCAATGTTTTTGGCGCCAGCATCTATCCCTCGATGAACAGCGCGGCGTTCGATGCGCCGATCGCCAGGGATTCCACCGTCGTCGCGGCCCGCCCAGTGCGGCCCGCCTTCAACGAGGTGTTCGCGGCGCTGTCGCAGCCGGCCCCGAAGATTTCGGCGCCCGAGACCATCTCTCCTTCGATTATGTTTAACGAAAGGTTTGCAGCCTCGGCGCCGCAGGGCGACACGCTCAGGCCTTCCGAGAGACTGCTTCAAGCGACACAAATGGCGGAAGCCTCTCCGCCGGTCGAAGCGGCGAAGAAGATTGATGCCCCAAAACTCGCCGAAGCCGCGAAGCCGAAGGAAGCCGCACCGCAGCCGGTGCCTGTCCAGGTCGCGCTGAACGTTCCCGCGCCCGCGGCGAAGCCGGCGGATGCCAAGGTGGATACCAAGGCGCCTGCGAAGGCGGGGGCTTCCGTCCGCGACATGGCGCAACGCGCCAAAGCGGCGGTGATGTCGATTGCGTCCAACGACAAGCCGAGCATGGTCGAAAAATTGTGGGGCAAGCAGCCCGCGCATGGATCGCTGTTGTCCTACGCTTCCGCCGACGCCAGCGTCACCGGAAGCATCCCCGATACGCTTTCGCAGAATCCGAGGCTGGGCGGATCGCCGCCCTACGACAAGCAGACCGCGGTCTACGACATTGCAGCGAAGATGGTCTATCTGCCCGACGGCACCAAGCTCGAAGCGCATTCGGGTCTCGGCTCGAAGATGGATGACGTGCGCTATGCCAACGTGCGGATGCAGGGCGTGACACCGCCGCATATTTATGAACTGAAGCCGCGCGAGGCGCTGTTCCACGGCGTCCCGGCGCTGCGGCTGACGCCGATCGGCGGGCCGGACAAGATCTTCGGCCGCGACGGCTTGCTGGCGCACACCTACATGCTCGGCAACAGAGGCGATTCCAACGGCTGCGTCTCCTTCAAGGACTATTACGCGTTCCTGAACGCCTACCGCAACCAGGGTATCCGGCGCATTGCGGTGCTGGCCAAGGTCGAGTGACGGGACGGTGCTGTCGTCCCGGCGAACGCCGGGACCCATACCGCGTGATCTCTCGATGAGGCTTCGGTAGCAGAGACCTTTCGCAAAACTTCTTCCTGTGGTTATGGGTCCCGGCTCGAGGCCGGGACGAGTGCGTCCGTGAGGACGCTTTGACTGAACGGTGTAAGTCCGTTCTGGAGTTGGTCGCAACTCCACAATCGAAGGAAACTGCGTCGCCGAGAGGCGGGGTGGAGAGCATCCGGAGG
>Ga0307517_10003576_pt1 | contig 24130 bp, 9 predicted proteins | sample 23_EM_MG_FD_194515 | JGI IMG/M metagenome (GOLD analysis project Ga0307517, IMG submission 194515) | Populus trichocarpa ectomycorrhiza microbial communities from riparian zone in the Pacific Northwest, United States - 23_EM | ecosystem: Host-associated > Plants > Roots > Unclassified | place...
AATTTTTTAATATATATTTTTTTAAAAATGAAAGTCCTTTGAACTTGAAATTTGTATAAATTCACATTACTTTATACTTAATTTTTATTAAATACAATGAGTGTAGTAAGATTCGAACTCGTGACTGCTTAAATAACAAGGATTTGATATCATGTTATCTCAATCTAATAATTTTTAAATTCAGATTTGAGATGATTCTTTAATAAACTGTAATATGTTTAAAGTTAACAGAATCAAAAAACTCTTAAAATAAGTTAGAAACATAGTTTTGAAAAGAAAAAAATTACATTGATTGTATGCACAAATTATAATCACTCGCGGTATAGCAGTTACTTGCATATTACTCATGCTATGCAGTAGATGCTATGCAGTAGATGCAATGAAAGTTAAATTAGCTTAGTAATCTGAAACAAATTGTTAATAATAACTGAAAACTAAAATGAGAAGTTGAAAGATTGATATATGCACATGATTATATTTGATCAAACGAAAGAGGGTGCTCTTCAAAAAAAAAAAAAATTAAATTATATAGCAATAGAAATGGATTTTCATCATAAATGTAATAATTTAATTAATTTTGTAGAAAAAAATTAATTGTTAGTGTAAATTCTCTTTCAATTACTAATATATATATATATATATATGCTGTTGTCGGAACCTAGTTTTTTACTTTCTATTCTTATATATTTTTAATAAAAAAAAAATTCCAAGGAAAATGTATCTTTTCAGTAAATTTAGTTAATTTTAATTATTTTTGTTGTTTTGTTCATTTTTACTAGTTTTTGTGTGATTAGAAATAATCACAAAATACAAACAAAATATAAATATGTAAAAATATAAAAACAATTTAAAGACAAAAGATTAAAAAAAAATAGCAGGCCTGCGTGATTGAGGCCTTAATCGTTTTTTGTTTGCAATTGACCCTAAATTGTTTTGAAAAAAAATCACACAACGCGTCATCTAATTTGCTCAGATTCCGAACACTGTGATGGTTGTAAAATCATGACTTAAGTTTTTTTTACTCAAAAACCTGTTTTTCAACCCATTTTTTACCTGAAACACCTATAAAATACCGTAAAAATCATGATAAATCTATTTATGGCCTTAAAAAACCTAAAAACCTGCCTCAAAAACCAAAATAAACCTGAATCCAAAAATCAACTTCAGCTCAGGTATGTTTTTTTTTATGAAATTTAAAGGTCTCCTCATCAAATGAAATCATTTGACACAAATAGGCACCAAGCATGTAAGATAGTTTCTTCGTATCTCATTGTATTGTAATTAAGAATTTGTTTATTTTTGTATTTTAAAAGGATTTTTTTAAAATAAAATTTTTTATTTTTTCTTTATTTCAAGTTATTTTTTTAATGTTTTATATCGTTTAGATGTGCTAATATTAAAAATAAAATTTAAAAAATAAAAAAATATTATTTCGATGTATTTCTAAATGAAAAATATTTTAAAAAATAAATACTATCATAATATCTAATAAACTCTAAACCTAGTGCAACCAACAACTCAATTGATTATTGAGTTGATAATTCAAGTGACGGGTTTGGTTTGATCATTGGATCATTTTGTTATAATACAAATATATTTTGGAACATATAAAGCATGAACAACAAATGACAACACAGGAATCGCATAATTTTAGAAGGTGGAGTTTCAAAGTTCAAGCTCCACAAATTACATTCTCTCTTTTAAAAAAAGACGCGGGATCAATATTTAATAGTTTTATTTAGTTTGACCAAATTTCTAATATGGAGGACAGCTGTCAACAAGAAATCAGCTCTCTCTCCTTTTTTTTTTCTTTTAATTTAAAACAATAATAATTAAAACAAAATAATCATTTTCTTCTATAAAACATTTAATTTTCTCACTACAGTATTTCACAGCACCGCACCGTCTCTCTCTCTCTCTCTCTCTCTCTCTCCTGGCTCTTTGTCTCTCCCTCTCCCTCTCCTCCGATTCAAATCCAAATCGAAGAGGTTTAACCAGGGTTTTTAAAAATAAAAATAAAAAAAGTCCCAAGCTTCAAAACCCTAAATCCAATCCTAGCATAAAACCTTCCTCCTCGCTGCCCAGGGCTTCCATAGATCGATCGATTTCAGTTTGTCCACTCATTTCATTCCGTGTCTTCTTTGACGCTTCAAGTATGTCTCGCTCCAAACCCTAGAATTCAACGGTAATCACTCACTTCATCATTTATTCCAACTCTGCTCCTTCGCTTTTTCTGCGATTTCCTTTACATCTTTCTCTAGGGTTTCCTTCAGTGTACCACTGTCTCTGTTTGGTTGCTAAGAAAATGAGAGAAAATTGAACTTTCCGTCCTTGCTTACTTAATTAGTTCCTTATTATTATTATTTTTTTTTTGAAAAATATCGTGTGTGTTTTGAAATGTTGATTTATTTTTCAGCTGATAAAGGGGGGAATGAGAAATGAAATGGATGATAAATGGGCGAGGATGGATGGTGCTATTGAGTGTTAATATCTAATGTGAAGTGATATGAGGTATTGAATATGAGCCATGGAGGTGGGGAGAGTGGAAGATTGCATGACAAAGCAGGGGATAGTGGTAAGAGAAAGTCGCGTGTTAGTGGAGATGAATTTACTCGAGCGATTGCGAAGATTGCTGTAGCGCAAATGTGTGAGACTGTGGGGTTTCAGTCCTTTCAGCAGTCCGCACTTGAGAAATTATCTGATGTTACTACTTGGTATATACGGAATTTAGGAAAGACTGCTCAGTTCTATGCTAATTTAGCTGGTAGGACAGAGGGTAATGTTTTTGACGTTATTCAAGGAATGGAAGAGTTGGGTTTGTCGCAGGGGTTTGCTGGTGCTTCCAATGTTGATCATTGTCTTGCTAGTTCGGGTATTGTTAGGGAGATTGTTCAGTATATTGGCGATGCAGAGGATATCCCATTTGTTTATTCTATTCCTCCTTTCCCAGTTGCTAGAGAAAGGAAGCCCGTGCCAAGTTTTTTCCAGATTTGCGAGGAGTCTCCTGCGGAGCATATCCCGGCTTGGTTACCTGCTTTTCCTGATCCCCAGACTCATGTTCAGTTGCCTGCTGGGAATGAAGGAGATGCTGTTTTTAATGCTGATAAGATTGAGCCTGCAAGGCATCACCTGAAGATGGATATGTCTTCCATGAATTTGCCACAACATTTTACTTGCAATGGTTCTGGAGGACCTTCCTCTGTTACATTTGGTAACAGTGCTAGAGCAACACAAGGGACTGAGAGTAACCCGTTTCTTGCTGCTCCTTTGCAATTTGGAGAGAAGGAAGTGTCCCACCTTGTTCCTCCAGCTAGGCTTTCTGACGAAGCTGCTGTGAGATATCCAGTTGAGCAAAACCGTATAATGGATAACCATATATCAGTACTGGAGACATTTGCTCCTGCCATTGAAGCAATGAAGAGTAGGTTCTGCGATTCTGAGGAGGGACAGAAGAAGGTGCTTTTGAATCAAAGACCTGCTGTGCAATTTAAGATTCAGGTTGGAAAGAATTCCTTGGCTGGAGCACCAGATTTGAGCCCTCAGAAAATTGGCATTGAGAAGATCAGCAAGTGGTTTGGGAAGGATAGTGAGAATGATGATAAGAAAAGGAGAGCTGAGAAAATTCTAAAGCAATCTATGGAAAACCCAAGTGAACTGGGTGAGTTGTAAATTAGGTTTTATTAGAAATTGTACACTTGTTTAGGAAACTGGCAACAGAAGCTGGTTCCAGAGTAGGTAAGATCATTGACATATGGTTACGTCATATGGTTCTAAAGATTGGGAATTACAATCTACAATAGAGAACTGTTCTCACTTAAGCAAGTTTTAGAGGTATGTGAATGCCAGTTTGTCATCATATGCAGTTGTTAGTAATTGATTCTTTTTAGTTGAAAAACTGTTTCTCCCCTTTTTTTCTTTTTCCTTTTCTATACTGAATTGATGCTTAGATTCTGCTACTTCTGGCTAGTGGGTAATTTCTTTCTCAACATAAGAACAAAATGCTCGATCATACAAATGAAAAATTATATGTATACATAACTGCAACTAACTGAAATTTGGAAAGCAACTTCTTTTGAAACCCATTGTAGCATTAAATACTTTATCATAGTTTCTTGCTCTTTTGGCAGCCAGGTTCACATTCATGGTGCATTCATGGTGTAAGGTGTAAACTGCCATATAATTCCAATAATGACTTTGCTGTCTTCCTTTCTCCACTCTCATCGAGAGCAATGTTTTTGAGCACTCATATTGAGGGCATTATTGTTAATTGCTAAGATTTGTTTTGAAATACAAAGGGAACCAATGTTTGGGACATCCCAAAAAATGGGTAAAAATTGGGATGGAAGAGGTACTTACTAGAATCTCCGCAATTTTAAGACATTACCAGACACTGCAGGTGTGTTTTGTGGAACGTCAAGTCAATAAATTCATGCATAATTTGATTTGAAGGTGTCAAGCTTGATAATCGTCCCCTCTTAATCTGAATAACTATCAACCTAAAGAAACAGAAAACATAATTCATCCTGATATTGTAACACATTGGAATTAAAACTACTTGGACTTGAATCATCTTAATAAATGCTTTATACAGGTGGCTTTTGTTTATAAGGTGCTATGCTCAGTGTGGAAAGAATGAATCTGTTTTCTACTTACATTTGCCGATTTAACCGTATGGTGTTACCTGCTTGTTTCTTTAGGAAAATAAGAACAAATAAAACTATGATCAATGTTCTATGGCACATAGTTGCTTGCTGCATGCCTTCTTGTTTTCAAAAAGTGCGCTATATGTTCTGTTGAAATTCCAAGTACAAGAACATTTAGCTACTAGATGGTGTGGGGCCAGGTACATATTAGTGAATGATCTTCTTTCTTTGTATATGGTTCTTTTCTTCACACCAAGAGCTTGTTCCCTGTTATAAATTTTTTTTCCTCCTATAACACAGAAAGTTGGTCATGATATTACTCTCTCTCTCACACACACAGTTTTTCAGGAGAGAATCTGTCTCACAAGGATCGTGGAAACAGGACAAAATCAACAAAACTATTGCCAATTTTTTTTATTCCGTAATGTCCTGTATGGAATGGGTGAATTCCAGGTTCTCACGTATGGATTTTTCTTTTCTTTGTTTGATGATGTCGTCTTCTTGGGCTTCTTGATATTGTTTTGATAATGTTTCCCTTCTAGCAACCTGGAGATAGGGTCAAGCCTCTCTGGCTATGGGGTGCGATATGGGGATTGCACTGAATTCTAAATGAACTGTCTCTTTGTTTTCGGTTTTATTCTCTGGAATTTTTATGTCTCTGATAAGTCAAACCCTTGTCTTGTTCTAGGTGATTTTCAGGTCATATGTTTTACTTGTGCTGCCTTCTCCACTCTGTTCTTTATTGTTGTCATGTTGTCTTTGATCATAAATCATAAACATGTGTTCACCCATCCAATATTATACACACATATAAACAATACGGTCTCTTTTGCAAATTAGGCAGATTATAGTCTTGTCATCTACTAATGAATGTTCCAGAGTTTCTTGGACAGTATTATTAGATTGGTGTTTATGTTCCTTTGCTTTTGGATTTGCAGTTGAAACATTAACATCATGGTGTTTTGGGCTCATCGGTTCCCCTCAACTATTTTAGCATAGCTTGTTTTGAGTTCATTGCTGCATTCACTGATAACTTACTGCTTGATGTGCTATATATATATCGCCTACTTTTATGACCATGATCAGTAGAATCAGCCACAAGTTGTCTCTCTTCAGTGATATTGAGATATCTCAGTAGTGCTAGGCTAGTATTTCTATTGACTTATGCTGGGACTCTGTCGTTCTGGATTGTTATTTGTATTGCCTTATGCTGTGATTCTCCCTCCCTCCCTCTGAAGCTATATGAATTTGATGATAGTTCTTTGTTTTTGTTTCCTTTCCTTATTAAACTGAAGATGCACGGGTAGTCAATAAGCAAAACTGTAATGAAATTAACAAGCTAATTGCTAGAAAGAACAAACTATTTTAGGAATTCAAAACTATCATATATTGAAATTATTGATAAATTTCTATCGCTCATTTAAGTTACTGAATATGTTGTAATTGCATGTGCGTTCTTGCTGAATGATGGGTTTTAGATTCAGAAATCATCTGGTTCTGCTATGAATCAGTGTTGCCAGATTGTCAGTCTGAAAATTTAAGATGTAAGAGAGCATTGCTGGGAACCTTGCAATGATGTTGGAAATTATGACATTTTGATGGGTAACTTGTAATTTAACCTGCTGATCCAAGCCCTTCAATATTCATTGGTTGAGCAGTCAAAACCAACTTGAATGTCATCTCTGTGCTGTATATCAACAGCTTATTCTTCTTATATGTCATATTCTACATGTGTTTTTCGATTTTGTGATTATTGCTACTTTTGAATTTCCGAATTTCCCAACTGAGCACTTGTTTCGCAACTTGTTCCAAGAAAAAAAGACCACACAGCATTTGTTTGCAACCATTTTAATGTATGTCTTTGGAAAAAAAAGCTCTTTAGGATGCATGTGCTTAATAAGTTTGGCTCCGTTAAGTAAATTCAAAATGAACTATACTATAACAATCATTTCCAAGGTATCTTGTCAAAGAAGACTTCCTATCTTAGAAGCTAGAAGTTAGGCAGGTATTAGGACTCATGTGTTCTATAAAATTATCAGATTAGCCAGCATATGAGTTTAACATTGTGCAATCAGCAGCTTAAATTTAGTGATTCAGTTATTGCTGTACTTGCATTTGCAGACATATTTTTTGGTGGTCTGATATACCAACGAAAGTAATTGTAGAAGCAATTTTGTGTGCATGTGTGTCTGTATATGTGGTTTTTTTACTGAAAATATATGCAACTAGTTGGCTCCAATCATCATATTCGTTCATGGAAAATAGCATTATGTGCTATGTTGAATTAATAGAGAATAGCTGGGTGTAACACTCAAACGGGTATGGATACTTGCATATACAGTGACTGTAATTTATATATATGTGAAGCTTCTTTTAAAGATTTACATGCTAGCGTAAAGTTAATTTATACTTGATGAATTATTTTGATTTCACTTGAAAAGTAAGCTAGACCCACAAATTTAACACCAGTGGGAGGGACTACTAACATACGATGTCGAAACAGTTATGCCAAAAAAATATTATTTTGGAAACAGTTGCCTGTGATGCCCAGCTAACCTTCCTTGTCGACCAATCATCTCACTGTTTATGACCTCAGTTATTAAGTCTTTGAAGATCAAACGCTCTACAGCCAGAACTATTCCTTGAATTTCATCATGGCAAGCGGTCCAGTGAATTGATTCACGCATCAAATCCTCCCATTGGATGCTTCTTGAATTGTCATCCTCATCGTCTAAAAGATAATGCAGACATTGCAGCCTATCTATCTCTGAGCACAAATCTCCCAGTAGTTGCTGTCTTTTTTGTCCTTTCCCAGCTAGCATTTTTGACGAGAGCCGCTGTTTGGAAGAATTTTCTGATAGCAATTTGTGGACTAATATTTCATTCACAACATCGAACAGAAGTTTCCTTTGGATTTTGGCATGAGTTTCTGACAGGGATATCCTTTTACCATTGTGATCATCATTGAAGTGCCCTGAGCTTGCTTTGGCTTGTTCTAGGGCATGGAATATATCAGGGTTGATAGGGGTGCCTGTTGGATGGAGGTTAATGGTTCTTAAACCAGATTCAAAGTCTTTATGGAGACCTGATGCTAAATATATTTGTGAAATGTATTCATGGTCTGGATTTGCGTGGTTGTAGAAAGGTGTCGTTTCATCAGTGATGTATTCCTTGTGAGTTGATAACATCTCTTTCAGATTCTGAATTAAGGGCTTGAGGTTCTGCACATTCTTCTGATTGATCATTGAGTGGAGACCCGAGTTCATGCTGTTAAATGAGTAGTCTTCATCTATAGGAATCCACTCCACCCCATCAGACTTTAGAGCCTCATCATCTGTAGTGAGAAAACTGAATGAGTAATCATAAAGAAACTATGCAGACACTCTGAAAGTATGCAGTCATTCTCATATATACATACATCTGTGTGTGTGTCAAATTGCACACAAACATGCATGCAAATGATTTCAAATTTGTAAATATGATCTCTCTGCATGTTCTTTACTGTGTTTTATCTTCTAGTTTCTGTATTTCATGTTCTGCGCAAATATGGATGATCAATAGTTGTGTCAATCACCATTGTCATTCTAATCACCTCTTCTCTCATTAAGTGAATCATTTTGTTTTATCTGCTTAATGGTGATCTGAAACTAAGAGCAGACCTATTCTACTTTCAAACAATGAAGCCTGAATCTAAGTACACAATTCTCACCTTTAAAGGCAATTGATATTTTCTTAATGGGAGATGGCAATTCATCACCATAGAATGCAGCATCAAGAACAGAAACAGGACTTGGTTGTTCTGAAGAAGCTGGTCTTGGTTCTGGAATTGATGTGCCCTTGATTGACCTTTCGACCAGGTTCTGAATGAGACAACGAAGCTGTCAGACATGTGGTAAAAGTTATATATGGATGAACTAAGAGGAAAAAGGCACATACCCTTTGTCTCAAGTGTGCTTGCTGGATAAAAGTCTTATTGATCTTGTTAGATCTGTCATTGCTTGAGACTTCATCATCATACTGTGAGGCCAAGCCAATGTTGCTCTCAGATTGCAGAGAAACAGCATCACTGTGGTGACTTGAATCTCTTAAATCACTAATATCACTCAATTCATAATCACTTGGCTGCAAGTCGAGGGATTTTGCTCTGGGTTTTTGATGTGGAGAACATGAGTCTGTTGGCTGTTTACTTGGCTGCCTTCTTCTCCTGTTTGATTCCAATGATGCTGTTGCTGGACGAGATTGCTTCTCAAACCCCAGTTTCTTCTGTTGCTGTCTTAGGTTCATGGTTTCTGACCTCTTACCTGAGTTGGTGGCCTCTCTAGTTGTGGACCGAATCTCCTTTGAAGGTTGTGCCAATCTTATTGATCTAGAACCAGCATTTTTATCCATGGGATTTCGATGAAGAGGTTTATTGGAATGGTCTGTAAGATTCTTGATTCTGGGAGATACATCTTTAGCAGCTTGCTTGTCAACTGATTCCTTTCTGCCATCTTCAGGGGTAGCAACCCGGAGCCTGTGAATACCTGATGAACTATCTGTTGCGTTTATTGCAGAAACAGAATTAATGGTTTTTCCAATGAGTTTAGCTGGTTTCATGATCACAATTGAAGATTTAAAGCTCTTTGGTGAAGTGGTCCCCTTTGTAGAGACAGAAATGGGGCTGTTGCTCTGTAGGTCTCGCAGATTTGCCAACTTTGAGCCCTGATCAAGACTGCTAATAATGCTTCTCCGAGTTTCAAAACTTGAATCTTCTTTTCTGGTCTCTAATATCTCCTTCGTCTTCTGCATTGCTTCAAGTATTTGCTTAAGAGCTCTAAGATCCTTTCCAGACTTTTGGAACTCAAGTTGTGCCAACCTTTTCTCTATTTCACCATAAACAGAAAGAGAGGAGCTGGGGACTTTAGTTAGAGTTACCCGATTCTTCTGAGCTGGTGCTTGAGAACCTCTGCTTCCATCTGGCTGCCTCCATGGAGCTGGCTCTATTGGAAACTTTAAGGATGCAGTGAGCTTCTTGTCTGAGGCAGCATTTCTCTGGCTGGGTGAGGTGGGTTCCTTGTGCAGATTTCTTGGGGAGCCAGAAATTCGATTTTGTTTGTCCAAATCAGTTGTTCTCGATGACCCCAGGAACTTGTTTTCTTCATCTAGGTGGGTTTTAATCTGCGTTGTTTGGTTCCCACTGGTTGACATGGGATCTGGCAGAGCTTCTAGGCCCATCAACTTGGCCACTACACTAGACGGTCGTTTATTGCTTCCTGGATCCTGTTGGTTGTTTAGGAAACTGTTGGAGTTCAGATCATCCCTCCCCAAATCCCTTGAAAGAAAATTTGATTTCATTTCAGGGTTGGAACCCCTTACAGAGCCTGCTCTGCTGTCCAATGACAGCCTTGGGAGCTCCTTGAGCTTAATAGTAGATTTCAAAGTGTCTCTTGATTCCCATCCATCATAAGAAAACCTGCGGGCATCCTTAAGTCCACCTGTTAAGAAATTACTCTTCCCTTCACTGGATTTGTAGGGCGATTCTCGAAGCTTATGAAGAACTCTAAATGATTCCCTTGGACCTGGATCTTTGGGATTTACAGAGTTGAGGTAATGTAATGGTCTTGGGGAATCAATGTATTTCAAGGTTTGGCCCCGGGCTTCTCCTGTGGTTGCAGTTTTGACTGATAAGCCACGTGGTTCTCTGTTGATCGAGTCTTTAACAACATCCCGGAGATCAAGAGATTGTTGGCTTGACTGCAAAGAAGCATTTGGTTTGTACGTGTGTGAGTTCCGAGCATGGTTTTCTGGGGCAACAGATTGACTGAAAGAAGACGGTTCCATCTGAGATGCTTTACTGCATTCAAGGGATGAGATACTGGACGAACACGAGGAAGATGAAAACGAGGTTCTTGATGATTCAGTGGAGGTTCTGTGTTTCTCTTTCAATGCCTTGGCTCTCTTTTCCTGCAAATGGATTTTGCAACTGCTTTAACAATGTTTTGCCTAGTATCTCCAAATAAAGGATATGGACAAGGATTGAATGCTTACCGTGGTCTTCTTTTGTGGGGCACCTTTGGGCTGGATCCCATTCCCATGGTTGCCATTTTGACCTGGGTAGAAGATCGATAATTTAGCTGTCTAAGGTTACTGGTAAATATATCTTTCGAACTTGAAATCTATTTCTCATATTCATATTTCAGCCATGACGCATGAGCATTAATAATTTTCTTGCGGAACTAAGAAAAAACCCGTATCACTGAATTGATGACTATGTCTAGGCATGGTGAGGACTAACAGGATACGGAAACTGTTCCTAGGTGCAAATGCATGGTCGCATTTAAAGAATCCTGGCAGATGTTGCTTTTTGCAGAAGCATCACAATCATTCCAAGACAGAGAAAGGGAATAAAATCCAAGTGGTTGGCTCTGTAACGGATGCATTTCCAGGCAACAATAATGAATTCTGAATCACTTAAAACCTATTCTCATGGTTGCTCGGTCAAAGAATAATCTTGTAAATGTGAATTTTCAGCATTTTGAACAAAGCGTGGAGTTTATTATAAAATTAAATTACAAAGTTTGAACATTACACAAGTAAATAGCTCAAAAAACATCAAGAGAATCCAGAGAATCCACATTGTTAATAACATGGAGGTAATTTGCGTTGTAACTATGAAAAGTACCTGATGGAAGCTTCTTTTGGTTTTGGCTGGTGGCTCGGCGGCTGCCGCCCAGGATATGATTGCGGTCAAACAGTTGAAAGATGCCATTCATGCATCCGATATGCTTCTGCAGATCTGGGTTTTCATCCGATAACCTATACATGTACTTTGCAGACATCTTCTCTCAACAGAGCAGCCCAAGAAAGACAACCCTCTTAAACTTTGTAGACTTCCATTTCTTCACCTTCTAAGCTCTCAATGGCTTCAACAGTTCATCTTTCAAACTATGATAAAAGAGATGAAAGACGGAGAGAATCTTGAGTTACAGAACTCAGCGTTGAATACTTAAGACGCTTCATCAGATGTTTACTACCTTGGTCTTTAGGTGGTTACAGGTCAGAGCGTACCAATATTTTTGTTTCTCTCTCTGAACCAAGAACTTGGAGGCTGGTTCTTTTAGAATTGTTTTTCTTTTCTTGAAGGGTTGTGAAAATTATTGAATAGCAGAAGAGAATGAAGAAACAAGATTTAAAGATAAAAAGAAAGCAACAAAGAGCCTCTCATTATTTCTGTTCGCATGAAAGCAAGGCAGACAATAATTTCTGCCAAAGCCTAAACTGAACCAAAAAGAAAATGGCAAGGGACCCAACACTTCAAACGGTTGCCCACTAGCCCCCACCTTCTTTAGACTATGAAGTGAAACAGGGCAGGAAAAACTTGCAGACCCAAGAAGGGATTTTTTTGGGTTTTATCCCAGCACAAAATAATACTGTCTTCTGGCTCTCTTTACTCTAGAGAGAAAAACTTGCAGACCCAAGAAGGGAAAAAATGGCTGCTGGCTAGAAGCTAGAACCTGTGTGGGAGGGGTGCAAGCTTTTTTATAAGCAAAAAAAGGCTTGTGTGAAAATCTTCTTGGAGAGAATGAGAAGTGCAGGTGCCAACTGCCACCCTTTAGACTTTAGTACCTCATTAACGTAAGAGGATGTGGAATGTGTGGGTCAAATCTGGGTTGTGATGAGAGAGAGAGAGAGAGAACTCCTAACCTAAAAAACAAATGTTAATGATATTATTTGTAATAGATAGATGAATAAACAAAGGTGAAGTGGGAAGGTTGAGAATGTGGGGCAGATCTGCTATGGTCATTTTCTTACCACTTTCATCTCATGTGGACAAAATAATGTGGTGGTGGTGGTGGTGGACCTTTCTGTACATGAGCCCTCTGGTCTGGAGTCTGTCAGGAAGTGGAACATGCATGTAACAAAGTGGATTTATGTACTGGAAAACCAGCCAGCATGCCGTTGAGCCCCTTCTGTCAACAATTTCCTTCCTTGCTATCTCACGTTACAGAGACACACTGATATCCAATATAATCTACGCCAATCAATAGTAAGGTTTACTGGTGATCAACAGTGCCCTTTTTGTTAGCATTTGGTTAATCATTTGTCCTTGGCCTGATCAGTAAAATGGTCTCACGGTGAACTCGACACGACCAGAGTTAACTCACAGATTTTGCCAGAGCAGATTCCAGCATAACCTTCTCTAAGAAATGGATGTTATTGATGGCATTTTACCATTTAACTATCGAACTATTTAGAGATTCTGCAATACCTCCTTTATATGCATCATATCTGCAGTTAACTCCTGCTATTGCCTATAGATTAAGTTTATTTCACCGATCTGTTCTAATAATCTAACTAGTTTTAAAGGGTTTAATCTAGATGAAGTGGTTGGGTTGTTAATACCATGTGGCTTGTTTATTTTGTTTTTTGACTGGGCAGGTGATCTTATTGATCTATTTGTAGTCGGGATTTATCAGTAAGTTATCAAAGCTTTTTGGTATCGAGGCTTAGCCCCATTTGAGACCACACAAACTCTGCAAGGACCCCAACATGGTAGAAACTATACGAGGGCATGTTTTTTGATAAGTACTAGAATGAATCCGTACCTTATAGCCAGAATCCCCAAACATTTGCAGGACCCTTAACCTTATTAAACGAGATGGGCTCCTCAAATCCTGAATTCTGGTTCTCTATTTTCTTTCTTAGGATAATCAATAGAGTTTTCTATCCCTGCTGACATCTTGCTGATGATCATCAGAACTCTTGGATTTGTTGGTTTACTCACTCAAAACATGAACGTATCTAGATCTCCCTCAATTTAATATACTCTGCATAAATCAACTTCATCTAATGATTATACTGCAGGACAACTGTATGAGAAGCTGATGCCGAGTCCCATAACTAGCCATGATGCATGCTTGTTGCAGAGTACTATATATGCAAACGAAACGAAAGATAATGGACCCAAAAGCTGATTTAACTGCAAATAGGTGTTGTGCAGATGAAGGCTATATAGATATATCAGATATCCTTAGTACACGAATATTTATTCTCCTCTTTTTCCAAGTAAAGGATTTGTGGTCCTGAAAATAAATCTCAGTAGTTTTTCTTCTCTTTTCTTGAAATCACACTTCTATAACGCCCATCAAATTCATCATTATAGGCATGTACGCATTTCCATGGACGAAGTTACTTAACCAGCCACAGTCAAGGGATCTTTTCTCCGTGGTCATTAAACCCATTAACTTTCGAGTTATTTTCTTAACACCCTGACCCAAGCCAGGGTCAGCTCGGCCGACATGGCCAGGTAGACTTTGATCTAATCAGTGTGCTTTTCTCTCTTAAAATACAGCGAAACCACCTCAACAACTTGTTGGGAAAAACTTGCGAGAATTCCTGGTTTCCCTTTTGCTTGAAAAACCTACTTTCAGCAAAATCTTTGGTTTTTAAGATGGTAATAGGATAAGGTTGAGACTTGAGACCTACCCTCTTTCCGTACTCTAGTGTGTAATGTAATGTTGAGAAGATGATGCGCATCACGTGCCACTTGGCTTTCAGTTCTAACTAATCTAGATTCACGATTGAAACCTAATAAAGCTAAGGGGAGCATGTCACGTGATTTATGTACCAATTCGTTGTCACATAGGAAAGTGGTGGCTACTTAACGTCATTAATCAATGCTTCTTTCTGAAACCCCACCATCCTCCCTCACTGCACCCACCTCCTCCCGCCGGCCACTTAAGATCTTGGGGCTTAATTACGAGGGATAGCAACATAATTAGTTTATCTTAAATTTATTTTTTAAAGATCACCAGTTTGAGTGCCATAAATTTTAAAATTACTAAAAACTTATTTAGTCATTAACTTCAGGATCTCGAAAGATTAATTAGTCGAAGCGCGCATGTATAAGCTGACCCGAACACTTACAGTTATATATAAAAATAAAATCTTGAGAGCTCATTTAATTAATTATAATCTGTTCCATATTTTCTCTTCCAAGACCATGCTTTGGTGATCATCTCTCACAGGATTTACATATATACATCAAACATACAAGAGATATATAGAAGGATGATGAAGAATATACAAGAATCAAGCTTATATTTCTTGCATCCGTCTGATCTGCAGATGTTTTAGATATGTATCAAATCAAGCAGCTTTTATCACTTGGTAAAAATCCCACTGAATGGATGTTCATGTGGAGATAAAATACTTCCCAAAATGGGAGAAAAGGGTGTGAAAGAGCGGACAGCCATGCTTTCCCAATACATGTATACTAACAAGAGAGTTAATGAGATCTTATCCCCTTTCCTTTCACCCTAATATGAGAGTACAGACTATAAGCAACACGAAGGGGACCGATTCAATTCTCCCATCATCCCCCATCACATGACGAATGCGAAAGCCTGTAAGTATTCTGTAAACCTAGGCTGGGCCTTAGGCTAGCTAGCACAGATATTGTATAGGAGTATGATAGTGATAGACAATATATCAATAGCATCTAGCTACCAGTGTAGCATTGTCTTCTCAAATCAGGAATATAACGTCGTATACAATTGCAGAAATGCACTTGTAGCTTGTTTAGGTATAGTTATTAATGGGGATATTGACTGTGTTATATTGAGGAGAATTTTAAAAAAATTATTCGTTATTTAATTATATAATAATAAAATAGATATTTATAAAAAAAATAATAAATAAATTGCAGATAAAAAAATATTCTTTTTTTTGTTAAAATTATCCAGGTGTGCATGGGTGTGGAAAATTAGGCTCAAGTGCTTGAATTTTTGTTTTTTCAATGTTTGTATATATAATTGATGATGTGTTGTTTGTTTTAATAAATGATATATCATCTTCTTATTTATTTTCTAGCCAACGTCGAGTTCAAGGTTTAAAGCTTGAAAAATTCAATTCTTTAACTTTTTTTCACTTAAAAATACTCTAAGAATATTTTAAGAGCCTCAATAAATCCATTTCAATTCTAAAAAAAAAAAATCTATAATCACTCTAAGAAAATAAAATCCAACCAAATAAAAAATAATTGTACGAGTTTTGATATACTTTTTAAACCATATTTAAATAAAAATATTACCTCCATTAGTCTCTTTTCCTTTAGTTTGGCCAGGTTATCTAGGTCATGTTGGAGCAACTCTCACTCGATTTAATTTTAAGTTCGAGCTAGACAAAAAGTTGAATCAAAAGGTTTTTTCTATCAACTTTATTTTTTGGTGAATTCTTCCTCATAATTTTTTAACCCGTCGATTGGGTTATCTTTGGACTTACTAAGTCTACTCAGTCATGTTGAGCTAACTCACACACAATTTAATTTTAAACTTGGGTTATGCAAGAAGTTGGAATGGAAGATTTCAGACTTGATTTGATAGGTCGAGTTTAATAACAATGCTAAATGGTTCTCTAAAATCTGGATATTTTTTATTATGTTCATTTTTTTTAATCTGACCTATAGTATAGTGCGACCCTATAAACTAGTATTTATCTATTAACAAAAATAATTAAAAGACTTGAAGTGGAAATATTGTAGATATGAACAATGAACCACTCCAATTTTTTTTCATTCACATCCTTTTTTTTAGTGGGTCCTTTTTTTTTTGCATCCTCATTTCTTTTCTTTTTTATTGATTCATTTTGCTTCTCATTTAAAAATTATAGTTTGGTTTCACAAATTGATGCTCCATGAACAATGAAATGGTATTTGGATTGTAAACAGAGAACCACCTCAAAAAAAAATAAAAAAATTCATTTACATCCTTCCTTTTCTTTTGGTCCTTCCTTTTCTTCTTGAGTCCTATTTCATCTCGTTTAACAATTGTAGTTCGGTGTTGCAAAACTAGTACTTGACAAATCATGAAATGGTATTTGATATCATGAACACGTGAAATAATGCGTGATGAAAAAAATATTAAAAAAATAAATAAAAATTCAACATACAAGAAAGACACAACGGATGGTGGGTTGCAATAGTTACCCATTGTGTTTTCTTTTTCTTTAATTTTTCATTGTCGCTCGATTTTTTTTTATTTTTAATTTAATCATTTTATATTATGTTGATTTGGAACTAAGTTTGATGTTTTATTTTGGTTGCCTTTAAATGGGGTTTTCGTGATGTTATAAATAAGTTTTGACATTGAGTTAATGCTCAATTTGAAAAAAAAAATAATTTTATTTATTCAAATTGGTTAAAAGTTTAGGAACCTGATTTCAAACTGAAATAAATATTTAACCTTTTTTTTCTCTAAAAAATTACATATTTATCTCAACTTTCTTACTCAATTTTTAGTTGAAATCAACATATTTGTTATTATTTATTGGCACATATAATTTTCAATTTATTTTATTAAACTCATATATAAACTTTTCAGCTTAAATTTAAAATTTTTCTTGATGGCAAAAAAACTATTAACACCTGTCTTTTTTTTTTGCTGAAAAAAAAATACTTCATCCTCACAATAGCGCGCGCAATCAAACTAGTTTTATTAATGATTGTTGGGAAAGTTCCCTGAGGTCATATTGAAAGCAATTTCATGTGATATTGGATCCGTAAAATTCATCTTCATGTGTGCTTCGTTTAGAGTCAAGTTTTTTTAATTTTTCTCCATTCTTTTTTAAGCAAAGGCAGGCAAGCAAGCAAGGAAAGTTGAAACGGACATATTAGAGCTTAATTTGGTTTGATGAGAGGGGTCTACCGCGTTTAAATTTAGTGAATGAATTTATGCAAGCGACGCCCAACATCCATTTATCCAACACATGGGATTATAATGGAAGGAGTCGTGATGTGATAGTTTAAATGGAAGGATTGAAAAGGGGTGCAAAACCACATGCATAAAGTGAAGGTATCACATGAGGGCTGCCAAAGTCTCTCTGGCAGGGACCAATTAGGTCATCTAAATCATCCTAGACTAAGTTCCAAGAAACATAACCCCCACTAGCCCACTATGATTGGCACATGATCATCTCCCTCCCCACCAAATCGCCACATTAATTAGTTCTCTGTCCTGACAGCGAGCAAGAGTGGATAATACTTGGAAATCAACGAGCCATATGCAAGAAAGAGTGGCGCTAATATCTTCTCATCAGGCCTTGAATCCACTTTTACCGCTAAGTCAAGAGGTTCCTATCCTCTGTTCATGTCTAAGGGCTTCAATGTAAAAAGGACCCAAGAGATTGTGTGGCCATTAAACATGGAAGAGTTTGCATGTTAATCAGCGATGCCCACAATAGCTAAAATAATATTATTCATCGCTTGGAAAGTCAAGATTCTAAAGGTTCAAGAGAGAGAGAGATTTCTTTTTTATTTCTTACGAGTACAAGCATGAGAGAGAGAGAGAGAGAGAGAGTTGAAATGTTATAGATCTAAAGGTTGAGTTGTAATGATTCCAACTTTTTAAGTTCAAACACATCATAATAAATATTCTTTGCCGTACTGATTAATTATATAATCATTGCATGCAGTAGGCTAAATAATTTAGGTTATTAGCTTGTAATTTTGCTAATTTAAGGATGAACATGCACGTTGATCATTTATTACCGAGGATGGCTTAATGACAAAGGAATGGTGTTAAAGGGAAAGTACTCGAGCAATGAATAGTAATTCCTGCTTTTTTTTTTTTCTATCAATGTTTTTTTTTTTAAATTATCATTTAATATTAGATTTATTTTTATTCAATTATCTCATTCCCATCACACGAATCACGGATTTAACAGATTAACCCAATTGACTAGATTTTTTTATTTAACTTTTACCTCGAATTTCATCCTTTAACGGGTTAACCCATATTAACTTTGTCTAAACCTCATGATCTTATAATAGTACTTAACAAGTTAATCCATATTGACTTGACTTATTTTTGTGTTATTTTTCTAATTAATTTTTTTGCAAAATTTTATCGTTTAACATTGGATTTGACAAGATCGATTGATAACTGGGTTTCATAATTTATTTTGATTTGCTCTTTATGGGTTATCTTAGTCTCATGACCAGAGTCGCAGATTTGAAAAGTTAATTCGAGTTAAACCAGATAATTTTTTTTATTTTTTATGAGGTTATCTTAGTCTCATGACCTAGGTAATTGGTTTGACGGATTGAGTTAGGTTGTTTTTTATGTTATTTTTTAGTTTCATCCTTCAACATTAAATTAATTGAGAATTGAACTTCACAATTTGTTTCAATTTTCTTTCTATGGGGTTATCTCAATCTTATAACCCGAGTCACGAGTTTGACAAGTTAACTCGAGTTGTTTTTTTGGTCCTTTTTTAATTGATTTTTTTTTCAATTTCATCCTTTAACATTAGGTTGATTGGAAATTAGGCTTTATAATTTGTTTTGATAATCATAATCTCATAACCCAGCTCATGAAATTAATATGTTAACTCAGGTTGATCCAAGTCAATCCATTAATTTGTTATCTTAATAATAATAAAAAGATTTCATCTTGAATTTTTTTAAAATCAATCTCTATTTTTACAGGTCATTCGAGTTGTTTTTGGACATGTAAAGTTAACCAGATCACATTAAATCAACCCCTACATGGTTTAAATTTTTTTCCCATTAAAAAAAAATCAGCAATATCTAAATATTATTTATATATTCAAGAAAAATTTGACCGGATCCCAACAAATAATCCTGTAACACCTAAACAATGAACATTATTCATATATGCTTAGAAGAAAAAGGTGATTCCAGCTTATGAGTTGCTTACGCAAAGCCCTCTGATTACCTCCAAAATTAAATTTATTCCATGCATGCCATGCGTCATACGAAACAATTTTGGTACTAAAATTATTAGTGATTGTGATCCTATTTTGTAATATCATATTTGCTTGCTTGGATTGACCATCCATACAAAGTCAACAACAACCATGCAGTACAGAATTATCAATTAATCAGAATCATAACTACCATATATATATATATATATTGCACATGACTAGCAGTGATCATATGTTTATATATGCCATAAACATCGCCCATGGTCCTGAGGCTTAAAGAATCGCAGCCTCCGTGGACCTTTCTTCTGATCTTTTTAAAAACTTGCTGCGAAGAATATGAATCCAACTTTTTGAGATCGAATTTGATGTCTTTAACAACCGGATCAGTGGCTTAATTAATCTCTGTATGAAGCTATTATTAATTATAGACAGCACATTAATTGGGAACGCAGTGCTGGGGCCTCGATGTTCTCTTCGTGTGGCAGCTGGCAAAAGTATCAAATAGATTATGCAAAATCGAAATGCCAAATTGTTATTTATTTGATGCTCGCAGTGATTAGCTCAGTCCGTTTTCTCAAGTGGACCTCAACGTATTGTATTGTATTGTTTTGTTTTGTTTTTTTAATTTTTAGAACTGATCCTAAACATACATATAATAACTAGATTATTGTTCAACGTTATGCTAAGGTTCAGATTTTTTTTTTTTAATTTAAAAAAGTGTCTAGTTTTGCTAATGTGTTTTCTAGTAAAAATAAAATAAAATTATATGAGGGTTAATTTGATGTGACTTAGTTGACTTAACAAGTTCAATGAATCGGATTATGAGACTATGATAACATTATTGAAAGTAAATTGAAACAAGTTATAAAGATGAATTCCTAGTGAACTCAATGTTGAAGGATATAATTAAAAAAAAAGACCCTAAAAACCTGAGTTAATCCATGTTAACCAACCAAACTCGTGATCCAGGTCATAAAATTAGAATAACCTTATTGAAATTAAATCAAAACAAGTTATGAAGTCTAATTTTCAGTTAACCAAATATTAAAGGAAGAAATTGAAAAAAAATTAATTAAAAAAGATCCTAAAAAACCCAAGTCAACCCACCAAAACCCATAACCCAGGTCATAAGACTAGGATAACTCATAGAAAGCAAATTGAAATAAATTATAAAACTCAATTCTTAGTCAACCAAATGTTAAAGGATGAAATTGAAAAATAAATCAATTAAAAAATGACACAAAAAAGACTCGAGTCAACCCAGAATAATCCGCCAAACCCATGACCCGGGTTATAAGACTGAGATAACCTCATTAAAAATAAATTGAAACAAATTATAAAACTTAATTCTCATTGATCAAATATTAAAGGATGAAATTGAGGAAAAATATTATAGAACTGTTTCAATAAACAGTGTTTTGTGAAAGGGTGAATTCATTATCCACACTTCCTCAATACATGCGACCCTTATTCCTTATTCATTATTCAAGAATCAACAACTTGTTAATGCAGCAAAGGATTTTATAATTTGTTCATGAAAAGCCAAACTTGTAGTAATTTTTAGTGATAATTGCAAATACGCTTCATTAGAGGGAAGAAATAGGAAATGATGGATTGAATCTCAATCGTACCATTCCAAACGTAGATAGCGATTTCATCAAAACTTCTTTTGAGCATTTCAATTTCTTTTTGACATATCTCAAGAAAAATCCTGAATTGGATTTTAAATTGATGGGGTTAATGCGAGCTTATACATGGAAATTATTTGATGTAATGAGATACCACTATGTTTGGTTGCTATTCAAGAATCACTGAGGAATATCAAGAAAGGTTAGTTCCTAATAACCCAATATTAAATGATAAGATTGTAAAAAAATTAATTAAAAAAATCATAAAAAATCACCCAAGTCGACCTAAGTTGACTTGCCAAGCCTATGATCTAGGTCATGAGACCGAGATAGCCTCATATAAAGCAAATTAAAATAAATTATGTAGCCCAATTCTTATTCCACCAAATGTTGAAAGATGATATTGAAAAAAATAATCAATTAAAAAGTATAAAAAAAGACCCAAGTCAATCTAGGTTAACCCGTCAAATTAGTGATCCAGGTCATAAGATAGAAATAACTTCACAGAAAACTAATTAAAAATAATATATGAAGCCTAATCTCTAATTAACCCAATATTGAAGGATGAAATTGAAGAAAAAAACTAGATTGATCTAAAAAAAGTTCAAGACAATGTAGTTTCAATGCTTTCTTTTTATATAGTGAGTCGACAATGATTTGTATCTGTTCAGGTTAATTTAGGTTCACCCAACAAACTCACAACTCAATGTTAACGGATAAAATTTTAAAAAACTAATTAAAAAAATGATACAAAAAACAATTCGAGTCAACCTAGATTAACCTGTCAAACCTACGACTTGAGTCATGAGACTGAGATAATCTCATTGAAAGTAAATCAAAACAAGTTATGAAGCCCAATCCCTAGTGGAACAAATATTAAAGGATGAAATTGAAAAAAATAAAAAATAAAAAAAGGACGCTAAAAAACTCAAGTCATCACAGGTTAACCAACCAAACCCATAACCCGGGTCATGAAACCAAGATAACCCTATAAAAAACAAATCAAAACAAATTATAAGTTCAATCCCCAATAAACTCAATATTGAATGATGAAATTGAAAAACAAAATTCTTAGAAAAATCATAGCACTGTTCCTGTCATAACTCGATTTTAACACTCATTTTCTAATTTTTTTTTGAAAAAAACAATAAAACAATAAAAAAATCCAAAAATATATTTTTGATGTATTTGCATGTTTTTTGCATTTTCAAAGTCTTTTCAAAAGAATTAAAATTTCAAAAATTTACTTTCGATGCGTTCAGTTTTTTATGCTCTTATTTCAAAATTATTTGATCAATTTTATTGAGTCGAAATTGACAATACTTTTTTTTTTCAAAGATATCAAAATAAGAAAAATAAAAAAACAAAAAATATTTGGATAAAGGGACCAAAAGTGCAAAAAAAGAAACTGAGGGACCAAAGTTTTTCTAGATGCTTGGGGACCAAGCAATTAGAAGGAAAAAGACAAGTTTGTTTTGCCTATATATAGGTGGTTGCCAAGAAAAAAAAACCAAAAACTATTTTCCCCACATTTTTCTCTCTAGCTCACACTTGCCAACACACATCCATTTCAAAAACAAGAAAAAACCACAGAAACAGCCTCCTGAGGATGGTTTATCTCTACCAACTTCCTAACAACAATAACAAAACTTGTAACTCACATAGCCCTCAACCATTTTTCCAAGTAAAAACCCATACAAAAACACCATAGACCAAACTTCTTATGGGTCATCTATTCCCTCACTAAAGAAAAACAAACAACATAAAATCTCTTCTGCACCAGCCTTTATTAGCACCGTGAGGACAACTGCAATCTTCATCTCCAAACAAAAATGAACCTTCTCTCCTCCCTTTCAATAAAAAAAAAATCACCCTTCACCAAAATTAACAACCTTTTTTTACCAATTTATTAGTTGAAATTAGCCCTTCTAACTAGCGATCTCTTTCTCGGCCAAACACCCTTTATAGCAGAAACACTACTCTAGCTACCGACAGCCTAAGTCATCCATAACTCTGTTTCCAACTCTTAGTCCAACAATAGAATTAAGTCCCACACTAACACTTGAATAGTCATCATCCCTTAACCAACCCCAATAGGTTTTCCCTCATATCCAATGCTATTTTGTCCATCATACACAAAACTTTCTTTTGCCACTAGAAACCTTGGTTTCTTCTTCATCAGGACAACCTAAGACAACGATCTCTTATTCTCAGCAATACTGCGCCAAGAGCTCCTCAAGTGGCAAAACCATTTCATCCATTAAGTCATCTAGCACCAAAAAAGCCCTCTCACGGTCTCCCTCTCTTTCCATCTCCACTGTGTCTTGTAGCTGCCATCAACAGTAACAAGGCAAACTTCGATCCATACTTTCTCTTGTCTCTCAACGACAGCCACCCTTCATCGACGATCCAACAACAATAAAGGAAAATGTCTAAAATAATCATGGCGAGGGAGAACCGAAGAGGAGGAACAATCGCATGAGGAGAAAGAAAAGAGAAAAGGACTGGAGCTTTGGAAGATCAGATCTCTTTGCTCGAAGTGAGTGAAGGGGCATTGCCAGTGTAAAAGCAAAGAGGAGGCAGAGGAGCACCTAATTTACCAACAAATGCTCCTCTAGTAACTACGGCGTGTGAATCCACGCAACGGCAGTGGCGGGGATGCGTGGTACACGCGCCGCTATTGTTCCAGCGGTCTTCCAGTGTCTATTTCAATATACTTTTGACATCTCAAACGCCTCGGAAGGTCGATATATAAACTCAAAGTATTTTTGGACAAATTACTATAACATTGTGAAATTTGGGACAAATTGTTTATTGTTGTGTATATTATTTTTCAAAATAATTTTTTGTTTAGAAATACATCTACATAATTTTTTTTAGTTTTAAAATTTTATTTTTAATATCAACAAATCAAAACTATATAAAAATTATAAAAATTATTTTTAAAAAAAATCAAAGATTTTTAAAAACTATTTGTAAAAGGAAAAAAAACATACTCATGTATCTATAGTCATCATATGCATCTCTGAAATACCTACCAATACAGAGAATCAAACGTGACGGTCTGTACCATATACTTTTTGAAATTGTTTCTCACGTAATGTGTTATTTCAGAAATGATTGCTACTTTGTTTCTTATGGTATTGATATGAA
>Ga0307517_10003577_pt1 | contig 24129 bp, 19 predicted proteins | sample 23_EM_MG_FD_194515 | JGI IMG/M metagenome (GOLD analysis project Ga0307517, IMG submission 194515) | Populus trichocarpa ectomycorrhiza microbial communities from riparian zone in the Pacific Northwest, United States - 23_EM | ecosystem: Host-associated > Plants > Roots > Unclassified | place...
CCCGTCGGCAGCTTTCTCGTGCTCCGCACGCCTTCATGGCCGTCGGCCCCTGCGCGCCGGTGGATGACAACGCGCGCGTGCCGCCTGCGGACGATCCGCCCGTGCTCGCGTTCCACCGGCTGACAGCCCGCGACCGCCATGCGCGCCTTCATGGCCGGCGGCTCCCGTGTTCCGCTGCCGACCCGGCTCCGCTGCCTCCTAGCGGCCCGCCTCCTCCTTGAGCAGGACCACGAAGTCCGCGACCGCCGCCTTCACGTCCTCGGCCGTCCACTCGAGGGCGGCGGCCCGTACGTAGACCTCGGTGAACGCCAGGCCCGGGCCCTTCGCGTCCCAGGGGTTGGAGAAGAGGGCGGTCTTCGTCTCCTCGGCCTGCCGGATCGCGGCCTCCGCGACGGCGTCGGGGTCGTACGGCAGCCAGACCTGGAACTCGTTCGTGTGCGGCTGCTCGGGGTGGACGCGCATCCAGGGCACCCCGGCCGCCGCGAACCCCTCGCGCAGTGCCGCGGCGACCACGCGCGCGTGGGCCACGTACTCGGGCAGTCGGGGGAGTTCCCGATCCAGGCCCGCGAGGGCCGTCAGCGCGCTGGGGAACTGCTGGAAGACCATGCCCCCGTAGCGGTGCCGCCAGGTCTTCGCCTCGTCGATGAGGCTCTTCGGGCCGACGAGCGCGGCGCCGCCGAGGCCTTCGAGGGACTTGTAGAACGACACGTAGACGCTGTCGGCGAGGTCGGCGATCTCGTCGAGCGGGCGGCCGAAGTGGGAGGTGGACTCCCACAGGCGGGCGCCGTCGAAGTGGACCACCGCGTCGCGTTCGCGTGCGGCCTCGACGACGGCGGAGAGTTCCGCCCAGGAGGGCAGCAGGAAACCGGCGTCCCGGAGGGGCAGTTCGAGCATCAGCGTCCCGAAGGGCTCCGGGAAGTCACGGACTTCGGCGGCGGTCGGTTGCCGGGGTTCGCTCGTCACGTGGACCGGGCGCAATCCGCTGACCTGGCTGAACGCGTCCCCTTCGTGCACTTCGGGGTGGGCGAGCGGATGCAGGGCGACGGTCGGGTTGCCGGTACGGCCCGCCCAGCAGCGCAGGGCCACCTGCTGGGCCATCGTGCCCGTGGGGAAGAAGGCCGCGGCCTCCTTGCCGAGCAGTTCGGCGACCCGCTTCTCCAGGGTCTCCACTATGCCGCCGCCGTACATGTCGGACGTCTCGTCCAGGTCGTACAGCTCGGCGGCCTCCTGCAGGAAGGCGAGCCGTTCCCGGAGCGTGCCCAGGAAGCCGAGGTGGGCGAGGGTGCGCTCCGCGTTCCGGTTCGCGCCGAGGCGCCGTTTGCGGCGCGCCAGGAGGCGTTCCTCTTCGGTTGTCGGCTCCGCTCCCTGCTCGCCCTGCTCCGCCTGATCCACGTCCTGGTCCGCCGTATCGCTCATGCCCCGGATGATGCCTGGCGCGGGTCCGTAGGAGCACCCGGATTTCCCCAGGCTTTCCCGTGCGGCACGGGTGTGCGACAACCCACAGCCTGTGGACAACCGGACGCCCCTCGAACCGATCGCGTTAACATGACGAGAAATCGTCCGGTACCCGGAGCGGACTGGAACGGGAAGGCCGCCGTCGCGTGAGTACATTCCAACAGCCAGAGCCCAAGGACCGCCCCGCGCGGCTCGCCGTCGGTGTCGTCGGCGCCGGCCGGGTGGGCCCCGCGCTGGCCGCCTCGCTCCAACTGGCCGGGCACCGCCCGGTGGCCGTCTCCGGAGTGTCCGACGCGTCCAGGCGACGGGCCTCGCTGCTGCTCCCGGACGTGCCGGTCGTCACGCCCGCGCAGGTCCTGGAGCGCTCCGACCTGGTGCTGCTGACCGTCCCGGACGACGCCCTGCCCGGCCTCGTGGAGGGCCTCGCCGACACCGGGGCCGTACGCCCCGGGCAGCTGCTCGTGCATACCTCCGGGCGGTACGGCGCGAAGGTCCTGGACCCCGCTCTGCGGGTCGGCGCGCTGCCGCTGGCCCTGCACCCCGCGATGACGTTCACGGGCACTCCTGTGGACGTCCAGCGGCTCGCCGGGTGCTCCTTCGGGGTCACCGCGCCCGAGGAACTGCGACTGGCCGCCGAGGCCCTGGTGATCGAGATGGGCGGCGAGCCCGAGTGGATCGCCGAGGAGAGCCGCCCGCTGTACCACGCGGCCCTCGCGCTGGGCGCCAACCACCTGGTGACCCTGGTCGCGGAGTCCATGGAGCTGCTGCGCGCGGCCGGCGTAGAGGCCCCCGACCGGATGCTCGGCCCGCTGCTGGGCGCTGCCCTGGACAACGCCCTGCGTTCCGGCGACGCGGCGCTCACCGGCCCCGTCGCGCGCGGGGACGCGGGCACCGTCGCCGCGCATGTCACCGAGCTGCGCAAGCACGCCCCGCAGACCGTCGCCGGCTATCTGGCGATGGCCCGCGCGACCGCCGACCGGGCCCTGGCCCACGGGCTGCTGAAGCCGGAACTCGCCGAGGACCTCCTCGGAGTGCTCGCCAACGGCGCCGAGGGAGATGCCGGATGACCACCACCCTGCTGCGCACCGCCGACGAGCTGCACGCACGCACGCGTACGGGTCGCCGAGTCGTCGTGATGACGATGGGCGCCCTGCACGAGGGCCACGCCACGCTGGTCCGCACGGCCCGTGAGATCGCCGGACCGGACGGCGAGGTCGTGGTCACCGTCTTCGTGAACCCGCTGCAATTCGGCAAGGGCGAGGACCTCGACCGCTATCCGCGCACCCTGGACGCCGACCTCAAGATCGCCGAACAGGCGGGCGCGGACGTCGTGTTCGCCCCCTCCGTGGACGAGGTCTACCCCGGTGGCGAACCCCAGGTGCGCATCTCGGCGGGCCCCATGGGCGAACGCCTGGAGGGCGCGGTCCGCCCCGGCCACTTCGACGGCATGCTCACCGTCGTCGCCAAGTTGCTGCACCTCACCCGCCCCGACGCCGCCCTGTTCGGCCAGAAGGACGCCCAGCAGCTCGCCCTGATCCGCCGCATGGTGCGCGACCTGAACTTCGGCATGGAGATCGTCGGCGTGCCCACCGTCCGCGAGGCCGACGGCCTGGCCCTGTCCAGCCGCAACCGCTATCTGTCCGCCCGGGAGCGGCGCACCGCGCTCGCCCTCTCCCAGGCCCTGTTCGCGGGCCGCGACCGGCACGCCGCCCAGGAGGCGCTCCGCGCGCGGGCCCGCGAGGTGCCCGCCACGCACGCGCGTGCCGAGGCGCTCAGCGCCATAGGGGAGTCCCGCGCGGCGGCCGACGCACACGCCGTCGCCAAGGCCGCCCCCGGCCCCGGCAACCCGGCGTCCGTCCGCACGGCCGCCCGCCTGGTCCTCGACGACGCCGCCCGCCTGGACCCGCCGCTCGCCCTGGACTACCTCGCCCTCGTCGACCCGTCCGACTTCACGGACGTCGACGAGGACTTCACCGGGGAGGCCGTCCTCGCCGTCGCCGCCCGGGTCGGGACGACCCGGCTGATCGACAACATCCCACTCACTTTCGGAACCCTCGGAGCCGCCTCGTGACCAGCACAGGCATACGACTGCACGCCCCCGCCCCCGGGTGGTCCATCGCCGCGGACGTCGTGGTCGTCGGCTCCGGAGTGGCCGGGCTGACCGCGGCCCTGCGCTGCGAGGCGGCCGGGCTGCGGACGGTGGTCGTCACCAAGGCCCGCCTCGACGACGGCTCCACCCGCTGGGCCCAGGGCGGTATCGCCGCGGCCCTGGGGGAGGGCGACACCCCCGAACAGCACCTGGACGACACCCTGGTGGCCGGCGTGGGGCTGTGCGACGAGGAGGCCGTACGGATCCTCGTCACCGAGGGCCCCGACGCCGTACGGCGGCTCATCGAGACCGGTGCCCACTTCGACGAGTCCTCCGAAGGAGGACTGGAGCTGGCCCGTGAGGGTGGCCACCACCGGCGGCGCATCGCGCACGCGGGCGGCGACGCGACCGGCGCGGAGGTCTCCCGGGCGCTCGTCGAGGCCGTACACGCGCGTGGCCTGCGCACGATCGAGAACGCGCTCGTGCTGGACCTGCTGACCGACGCCGAGGGCCGGACGGCGGGCGTGAGCCTGCACGTCATGGGCGAGGGCCAGCACGACGGTGTGGGCGCCGTGCACGCGCCCGCAGTGGTCCTCGCGACCGGCGGCATGGGGCAGGTCTTCTCGGCGACCACCAACCCGTCCGTGTCGACGGGTGACGGGGTCGCACTCGCCCTCCGCGCGGGTGCCGAGGTCTCCGACCTGGAGTTCGTGCAGTTCCACCCGACCGTGCTGTTCCTCGGCGCGGACGCGGAGGGCCAGCAGCCCCTCGTCTCCGAGGCGGTGCGCGGCGAGGGCGCCCACCTGGTCGACGCCGACGGCGTGCGCTTCATGGTGGGCCAGCACGAACTCGCGGAGCTGGCGCCCCGGGACATCGTCGCCAAGGGCATCATGCGGCGCATGCAGGAGCAGGACGCCGAGCACATGTTCCTGGACGCCCGGCACTTCGGCGCCGACATGTGGGAGCACCGCTTCCCGACGATCCTCGCCGCCTGCCGCAGCCACGGCATCGACCCGGTCACCGAGCCCGTCCCGGTCGCTCCGGCCGCCCACTACGCCTCCGGGGGCGTCCGCACCGACTCACGGGGCCGTACGACCGTCCCGGGGCTGTACGCGTGCGGTGAGGTCGCCTGCACCGGCGTGCACGGCGCGAACCGGCTCGCCTCCAACTCCCTTCTCGAAGGCCTCGTCTACGCCGAGCGCATCGTCGCCGACATCACTGGCAACCAGGCCGAGAACGCCCTCCACGCGCGCGTGCCCGAGCCGGTCCCGCACCCCCAGAAGCCCGCGCACCCGCTGCTCGCCCCCGAGGCCCGCTTCGCGATCCAGCGGATCATGACCGAGGGCGCGGGCGTCCTGCGCTCCGCCGACTCCCTCGCCCGGGCCGCCGAGCAGCTCCAGCGGCTGCACACCGACGCCCGCGACGCCCTCGACGAGAACGGCAAGACCGCCGAGCCCGGCGTCGACACCTGGGAGGCCACCAACCTCCTGTGCGTGGCCCGCGTCCTGGTCACCGCCGCCGCCCGGCGCGAGGAGACCCGCGGCTGCCACTGGCGCGAGGACCACGCCGAGCGCGACGACAGCGCCTGGCGCCGCCACATCGTCGTACGGCTGAATCCGGACCGCACGCTGGCCGTACACACCACGGACACCGCAGACTTCCCCCCGACCCGGCAGCACCGTCCCCAGGAGCAGTGACAGAAGTGAGCACCCACGACCTTCCCCTCGCCGACAGCGGTGGCTGCGGCGACGGCTGTGCCTGTGGCGCGGGCGCCGACGCGGAGTACATGGAGTGCGGCCTCGACCCCGCGCTCGCCGAGCTGCTGGCCGACGCCGGACTCGACCCCCTGGAGGTCGAGGACATCGCCAATGTCGCCCTCCAGGAGGACCTGGCCGGCGGCGTCGACGTGACGACCGTGGCGACCATCCCCGAAGAGGCCGTCGCCACCGCCGACTTCACCGCGCGCGAGGCCGGTGTCGTGGCGGGCCTGCGGGTCGCCGAAGCGGTGGTCTCCGTGGTCTGCACCGACGAGTTCGAGGTCGAGCGGCACGTCGAGGACGGCGACCGCGTGGAGGCCGGACAGAAGCTCCTGTCGGTCACCACGCGCACGCGTGACCTGCTGACCGCCGAGCGCAGCGCGCTCAACATCCTGTGCCGCCTCTCCGGTATCGCGACCGCCACGCGCGCGTGGGCCGACGCGCTGGAGGGCACGAAGGCGAAGGTCCGCGACACCCGCAAGACGACGCCCGGGCTGCGCTCCCTGGAGAAGTACGCGGTCCGTTGCGGAGGCGGCGTCAACCACCGCATGTCGCTCTCGGACGCGGCCCTCGTCAAGGACAACCACGTGGTCGCCGCGGGTGGCGTCGCGCAGGCCTTCAAGGCCGTACGGGAGGCCTTCCCGGACGTGGCGATCGAGGTCGAGGTCGACACGCTGCACCAGCTCCGCGAGGTCCTGGACGCCGGCGCCGACCTGATCCTGCTGGACAACTTCACGCCCGACGAGTGCGCGGAGGCCGTCGGCATCGTGGACGGCCGCGCCGCCCTGGAGGCCTCGGGCCGGCTCACCCTGGACAACGCCAAGGCCTACGCCGACACCGGGGTGGACTACCTCGCCGTAGGAGCCCTGACCCACTCCGCGCCGATCCTGGACATCGGCCTCGACCTCCGTGAGGCGCAGTAGTCATGCTCCTCACGATCGACGTGGGCAACACGCACACCGTCCTCGGCCTGTTCGACGGCGAGGAGATCATCGAGCACTGGCGCATCTCCACGGACGCGCGCCGCACCGCCGACGAACTCGCCGTACTCCTCCAGGGCCTCATGGGCATGCACCCACTCCTCGGAGAGGAGCTGGGCGACGGCATCGACGGCATCGCGATCTGCGCCACCGTCCCGTCCGTCCTGCACGAGCTCCGCGAGGTGACCCGCCGCTACTACGGCGACGTGCCCGCCGTCCTCGTCGAACCCGGTGTCAAGACGGGCGTCCCGATCCTCACCGACAACCCCAAGGAGGTCGGCGCGGACCGCATCATCAACGCGGTCGCCGCGGTCGAGCTCTACGGCGGCCCCGCGATCGTCGTCGACTTCGGTACGGCGACCACGTTCGACGCGGTCTCCGCGCGCGGGGAGTACATCGGCGGAGTCATCGCCCCCGGTATCGAGATCTCGGTCGAGGCACTCGGCGTCAAGGGTGCCCAGCTGCGCAAGATCGAGGTGGCCCGGCCGCGGAGCGTGATCGGCAAGAACACCGTCGAGGCGATGCAGTCGGGCATCGTCTACGGGTTCGCCGGCCAGGTCGACGGCGTCGTCACCAGGATGGCCAAGGAGCTGGCGGACGACCCGGAGGACGTGACGGTGATCGCGACCGGCGGCCTCGCCCCGATGGTCCTGGGCGAGGCCTCGGTCATCGACGAGCACGAGCCCTGGCTGACGTTGATCGGCCTGCGGCTGGTGTACGAGCGGAACGTGTCGCGGATGTGAGGTGGCGCCGGGGTGCGGGATGAGGCTGCCTGGCGGCGCCCCGCCCGCGCGGGTGTCGCCACCGCTTTCGCCCGCACAGAGCGTCGCCGCGTGTGACGGCGCCGGCGCGCTTATGAGGGGGGTCGTGGGACTGCCGGGGCGGCACCCCCCTGTAGGCGTTGCTCAGGTACGCGCCAAGGAGGAGCCCCAGTTGCTTCCGCCCACAGGAGGGCGCCGTCGCGGTCGACGGCGCCGTAGTACCGGGCGACAGTGCGCCTGGCCCGCGCGCGGCCAGAGACACACGGCTGCCCGTCCGCCGGGCGAAAAGCCCGCGCCACACCCACCCCCTATGTCGAATTTGTCTGATTAGCGCGTATCGTCGCCGCATGCCCACGCCATACGGATCCCGCGGCGGCATGGCGTTCGGTGCGGAGGAGCTGCGTGTGCTCCGTCGCGCTCTCGCCCTCGCCCTCCAGCCCCAAACCGCCTCGGCCGAGGACGTCAAGGACTGTCTTCGGCTCGCCGAATCGCTCGACGAAGCGGTGAGGGAGGGGGTTCGGCTGCGTGCCTTCCTGGTCGCCGACCTTGCTCGGTACCGCGCCGCTCTGCCCGGCACCACCGCCGGTTACCTCACGCTCCTGGAGGAGGCGCTCGGCGCCGGGTACCGCCCGGACGTCGACGATCTCTCCGCGCTGCGGGCGCTGCGCGGGAACCCGGTGGCGGCCGTCCTCCTGGACCGCTGCCTCGCCCTCGCCGAACAGGACGTACGCGCGCGCCTGGCCCGCCGGACGACCGCCCTGCCCGCCCCGACCGTCCCCGCCTCGCGCACCCGCCTGCTGGCGCTCCCTGGAGGCCTCTCCGGCGGCTTTCGCGCAGTCGATGGCGAACCGGTCGGTGAGGACGCCAAGGAGCCCGTACGCAAGCCCGTGGAGCGGCCGGCGCCCACACCCGCCCCCGCCGCGCCGAAGCCGTCCCGGCCCGTCCCCACCCCGGGCGAGGTCTTCCCCCGGCGCAAACCGGCATCACCTCCCGCGAACCCGCCGCAGCAACTCGCCGCCGGCTGAACCGACCCCGCCCCGTCCTCCTTCGGGCCCGTGGCTACTCTGGACGGCATGGACTATGTCTCCGCGCTCGTGCCCCCGGTCGTCATGGCCGTGTTCTTCATCGGACTGATCCGGGTCATCGTGAAGACCCAGGGCGGGGCCATGAAGGCCAAGGAGGACGCGGCCGTCGACGCCGCCATCGCGCGCGCGGAGAGCGCCCGCCAGGCGACGTCGACCACCGACGCCTGAACCTTCCCCTTTCGACGGCGTCTTCAGGTGGCGTCTTCGGACAGCGTCTTCAAGGGCGTACGACTCCCGCACGCGTGCGCGTGCTTTCCGAGTCGTACGCCCTTTTTGTGCCTTTTCCACTATGGTTCTGAGCTGTGCCTCGCCCATTGGGAGAACTCGAAGACTCGGTCATGACGCGGGTGTGGAAGTGGAACCGCCCGGTGACCGTTCGAGAAGTGCTGGAAGACCTTCAGCAGGAACGGTCGATCGCGTACACCACGGTGATGACCGTTTTGGACAATCTCCATCAGAAGGGCTGGGTGCGTCGTGAGGCGGAAGGCCGGGCGTATCGATATGAGGCGGTCTCCACACGAGCCGCCTACTCAGCGGCACTGATGAACGACGCCTGGTCGCAGAGCGACAACCCCGCCGCCGCTCTCGTTGCCTTCTTCGGGATGATGAGCGACGAACAGCGTGAGGCCCTGCGCAGTGCCGTACGCATCGTCCAGGGACCGGAAACACCCGAACCCGCGGATGGCGTCCAGAACCCCGGCTCCGCGCCCTCCGGTGGCGGGCGATAGCGTCCGCTCATGTCAGCAGAGCACCCCGAAGTCACCGCGAAAGCCATCACCGTCCGGCGGGCCAGGACCGGCGATGTCGAGGCGGTGCGCCGACTCCTTGACGCCTACGTCCGCGGTCGCATCCTGCTCGACAAAGCGACGGTGACTCTTTACGAGGACATCCAGGAGTTCTGGGTCGCCGAACGGGACGACAACGCCGAGGTCGTCGGCTGTGGGGCACTGCATGTCATGTGGGAAGACCTCGCGGAAGTCCGCACTCTCGCGGTGAAGCCGGGCTTGAAGGGTGCCGGTGTAGGTCATCAGTTGCTGGAGAAGTTGCTGCACACGGCTCGCTGGCTAGGTGTTCGTCGCGTTTTCTGTCTCACCTTCGAAGTCGACTTCTTCTCGAAGCACGGCTTCGTGGAGATCGGTGAGACACCCGTCGACACCGATGTCTACGCGGAGCTGTTGCGTTCCTATGACGAGGGTGTGGCGGAGTTCCTCGGGCTCGAACGAGTGAAACCGAACACCTTGGGCAACAGTCGGATGCTTCTGCATCTGTGATCGCGACCCTCAATTCGGTCGGGTCGCCCTGCCCAGGTTCCCTATGTCCGAAACGCGCATCTTTCTGGACGGGTGAGGTCACTCCGTCTCTCCCAGGGGTTTGTGTTTTTCCAGCAAAAGCGGTTTGCTTTCCGACGTAGTGCAGTACTGCATATAACAGGGGACGGCGAAACGGCGGACGCCGCAGACCCCAGACCCGCAAGTAATCGATGAAAGGAAATCCGGTGGCACAGAAGGTTCAGGTCCTTCTTGTCGATGACCTCGACGGTGGCGAGGCGGACGAGACGGTGACGTTCGCGCTGGACGGCAAGACGTACGAGATCGATCTCACCACCGCGAATGCGGACAAGCTCCGTGGACTTCTCGAGGCTTACGTGAAGGGTGGGCGCCGTACCGGTGGCCGCGCTTCGGGTGGTCGCGGAAAGGCGCGCGTCGCTTCCGGTGGCAGCCAGGACACCGCGCAGATCCGCGCGTGGGCCAAGGAGAACGGTCACGACGTGAACGACCGCGGTCGTGTTCCCGCGGCCATTCGCGAGGCCTACGAGAAGGCCAACGGCTGAGCGCACGAGCGCCGCAGCCGTACCCGGTGGCACTGTGTGGCCACCGTGTCCACAAGTCGTACGAGATCAGGGGCGTCCCCCACGCCCCCCACGGCCGGCATTGTCGGCAGCGAGGCCTCGACCTCGCACCCCGGCTCGGGGGGTCGCAGCCATACGGCGGCCCCCTGCAAGGGACGGGAGCGGCCCGCGGGGAGCGGTTGCCCCTTCGTCGGTCCCGCGCCCGGCAGCGGTGCCCCCGCGGAAGTCACCCCGGGGAACGGCGGCGCCTCCATGTGCCCGTCCGCGCCGAGCGCGACCAGATCCAGCGTCGGCGCCAGCGCGCCCCACTCCAGCCAGTCCAGCAGCCCCGGGAGTTCCTCCGCGCTGCCCGCGGCCACCAGCAGCCGCATCCGGTCGCCCTGTACGGCCACCGGAGAGCTGGGTCCCAGCCGCCACAGCGCCGCGATTCCGGCCTCGACCGGCACGTCCAGGACGTCGAAACGCAGGCCCGTGACGAGCCGTAGCGGCTCTCCGGGTACCGTGCGCCACCCCAGTTCGTTCTCGTACCAGTCCCGCTGTCGGTCGTCCGGATCGAGTGGGCGTCGGGGGAGCGGGACCGTGTGGAGAGGGGGGACTGTGCGAACCATGCCAAGAGCAACCGCCGAAGCGGGCCGGGAGTTACGCTGGGTGGTCCGGTCAATGCGCTGGGTGCCGGAAAAAGGGGCCTTCGGAGGTGCGGCGCGGCGCAACGTTGTTCGCCCGTAGCGGAGGGAACCAGTGCGAACGGCATGGAGTGTCAGTCCGTACGGGTAAGACAATCCCTAGTGGGAGGGGGCGACACGCAGAAAAGGGCGTCTCACGTTCGCCATCGGCGTACTCATGGTGAGGGTAACTGCCTGGCCTGCGGGAACATCGTCTCGCACCATCAGGTTGGAGCAGATGTCGGCGTTACGGTTCAGGAGGCAGTGTTGGTTCTCGGTCCGGTGTCGGCAGTTGGAATGAGCGGTCCCCGCTTGCGGGACTAAGCTGCGGAAGGACAGGGAGGGGAGCGTCCCCTTACTGCCTGACCGCTCTGAGGAGCGATTAACGATGTTCGAGAGGTTCACCGACCGCGCGCGGCGGGTTGTCGTCCTGGCTCAGGAAGAAGCCCGGATGCTCAACCACAACTACATCGGCACCGAGCACATCCTCCTGGGCCTGATCCACGAGGGTGAGGGTGTCGCCGCAAAGGCCCTGGAGAGCCTCGGCATTTCGCTTGAGGCGGTCCGCCAGCAGGTTGAGGAGATCATCGGACAGGGCCAGCAGGCTCCGTCCGGCCACATCCCCTTCACTCCCCGAGCCAAGAAGGTCCTGGAGCTGTCGCTCCGCGAGGCCCTTCAGCTGGGCCACAACTACATCGGCACGGAGCACATCCTGCTCGGCCTGATCCGTGAGGGCGAGGGCGTCGCCGCCCAGGTCCTGGTCAAGCTGGGCGCTGATCTCAACCGTGTGCGGCAGCAGGTGATCCAGCTGCTCTCCGGTTACCAGGGCAAGGAGACCGCCACCGCCGGCGGCCCTGCGGAGGGCACCCCCTCGACGTCCCTGGTCCTCGACCAGTTCGGCCGGAACCTCACCCAGGCCGCTCGTGAGTCCAAGCTCGACCCGGTCATCGGGCGCGAGAAGGAGATCGAGCGGGTCATGCAGGTGCTGTCCCGCCGCACCAAGAACAACCCGGTCCTGATCGGTGAGCCCGGCGTCGGCAAGACCGCCGTCGTCGAGGGCCTCGCCCAGGCCATCGTCAAGGGCGAGGTGCCCGAGACCCTCAAGGACAAGCACCTCTACACCCTGGACCTCGGCGCGCTGGTCGCCGGCTCCCGCTACCGCGGTGACTTCGAGGAGCGCCTGAAGAAGGTCCTCAAGGAGATCCGCACCCGCGGCGACATCATCCTGTTCATCGACGAGCTGCACACGCTGGTCGGTGCGGGTGCCGCCGAGGGCGCCATCGACGCCGCTTCGATCCTGAAGCCGATGCTGGCCCGCGGTGAGCTGCAGACCATCGGTGCGACGACGCTGGACGAGTACCGCAAGCACCTGGAGAAGGACGCGGCCCTCGAGCGCCGCTTCCAGCCCATCCAGGTCGCGGAGCCGTCCCTGCCGCACACCATCGAGATCCTCAAGGGTCTGCGCGACCGCTACGAGGCGCACCACCGTGTCTCCATCACGGACGAGGCGCTCGTGCAGGCCGCCACGCTGGCCGACCGGTACATCTCGGACCGCTTCCTCCCGGACAAGGCGATCGACCTGATCGACGAGGCCGGCTCCCGGATGCGCATCCGCCGGATGACCGCGCCGCCGGACCTGCGCGAGTTCGACGAGAAGATCGCCGGTGTCCGCCGCGACAAGGAGTCCGCGATCGACTCGCAGGACTTCGAGAAGGCCGCCTCGCTGCGCGACAAGGAGAAGCAGCTCCTGGCCGCCAAGGCCAAGCGGGAGAAGGAGTGGAAGGCCGGCGACATGGACGTCGTCGCCGAGGTCGACGGCGAGCTGATCGCCGAGGTCCTCGCGACCGCCACCGGCATCCCGGTCTTCAAGCTGACCGAAGAGGAGTCCTCGCGGCTCCTCCGCATGGAGGACGAGCTCCACAAGCGGGTCATCGGCCAGAAGGACGCCGTCAAGGCGCTCTCGAAGGCGATCCGTCGTACGCGTGCGGGCCTCAAGGACCCGAAGCGTCCCGGTGGTTCGTTCATCTTCGCCGGCCCGTCCGGTGTCGGTAAGACCGAACTCTCCAAGGCCCTCGCCGAGTTCCTCTTCGGTGACGAGGACGCGCTGATCTCCCTCGACATGTCGGAGTTCAGCGAGAAGCACACGGTGTCGCGGCTCTTCGGTTCGCCCCCCGGATACGTGGGCTACGAAGAGGGCGGCCAGCTCACGGAGAAGGTCCGTCGCAAGCCGTTCTCGGTCGTCCTCTTCGACGAGGTCGAGAAGGCCCACCCGGACATCTTCAACAGCCTTCTCCAGATCCTGGAGGACGGTCGCCTGACCGACTCCCAGGGCCGGGTCGTGGACTTCAAGAACACGGTCATCATCATGACGACCAACCTTGGAACCCGTGACATCTCGAAGGGCTTCAACCTGGGCTTCGCTGCCACGGGTGACACGAAGTCCAACTACGAGCGCATGAAGAACAAGGTCTCGGACGAGCTCAAGCAGCACTTCCGCCCCGAGTTCCTCAACCGTGTTGACGACGTCGTCGTCTTCCCGCAGCTCACCCAGGAGGACATCCTCAAGATCGTCGACCTCATGGTCGGCAAGGTGGACGAGCGCCTCAAGGACCGGGACATGGGCATCGAGCTCTCCTCGGCCGCGAAGGAACTCCTCTCCAAGAAGGGTTACGACCCGGTGCTGGGCGCGCGTCCGCTGCGGCGCACGATCCAGCGCGAGATCGAGGACACGCTCTCGGAGAAGATCCTCTTCGGCGAACTGCGTCCCGGTCACATCGTGGTCGTGGACGTCGAGGGCGAGGGCGACGCGAAGACCTTCACCTTCCGGGGTGAGGAGAAGTCGGCGCTGCCGGATGTTCCGCCGATCGAGGATGCTGCTGCTGGTGGCGCGGGTCCGAATTTGAGCAAGGAGGCGTAAGGCTCAGCGGTTTGGGTTTTACGGCTGGGAAGGGGTCGGTGCTTTTGGCACCGGCCCCTTTTGCTTGTCCGGGTGCGGTTAGAGGCGGTCGTCGGTTACTTGGGCGTTGGGGAAGAATTCGGCGTAGGAGTCGAGGGGGACGCCCCTTCTGCCTGACGTCTTGAGGGTGATCGTCCGCAGGCCCGGGAGGCGGGAGGCGAGGATGCGGAAGTACTTGTCGCCCGTGCGCTGGGAGGGAACGGAGAGGGACTCGACGGAGGGAAGTTCCGGCATGAACTCCAGGGCGTAGCGGTTGAGGGACGTGTTCAGGACGAGGTTCCGCAGGACGGGCAGGCGTTCCACTTGCCCCCAGTCCACGGCGCCCATGACGGCGGGCGGCCTGCCGAGGCTGAGCGAGGTGAGTGTCGGCCAGCTTTCCAGATCGCGCAAACCGGTCGTGGCCAGTGTTTCCTGGCCCAGGAACAGGTACTCCAGGGGTGCGTCCAAGGGCAGGTGGTCGGAAAGGCGATCGCCCTCGAACGGCTGGTCCAGGGAGAGCCGGGTGAGCCCGCCCAGAGTCGGCAGGCCCGACGGATCGGCGATGCGGTTGAACGCCAGGTCAGTGAGAGGCAGTTCGGACAAGCAGCCGAGATCCCGGACACCGAAACAGTCCTGCAGCCACAATGCGCTCAGCGACCGGAAGGCAGGCACCGCGTCCAGGGTGGACATGGTGGTGTGGTGCTCAAGGCTCAGGAGGTCGACCACGTCCAGATCAGGGACGGCATCGATGACCTCGCCGATGTCGTGTGATCCGTTGATCGTCAGCCTGCGCCAAGGGCGCATCAGCCGCAGTGCCGCCAGTTGTTCGGGCGATGAGCAACGTACGAAGAGATCGTCCCGGACCAGATGGTCGAGTACCTCGACCGCGTACTCCCGGGTGTCGAACCGGTCCCAGGTGCCCGCGAGTTGACGCCGTACGTCGAAGGAAGGATGGTCGCGGAAGCGCCGCAGTACCGCCATCGCGCCCTCGGGTTCCTGCCCGCCCAGGATCGAGGCGGTGACCGTGACGCATCGGGCCTCGTCGTTCGTCAGCCCCTCGGGTCCTGGCAGCAACTCCAGAACCAGCGGCCCGGCATCCGCCAGCGTGTGCGCGTCCGCCGTGGTGCGCGGTGGGATCAGCGCGGCCGAACGGCTCTCGACCTCGGCTCGTACCGCTGGATCCAGAGCTGTCGCATGCTCCAGGCAGACCAGTGCCAGCAGCGTCAGCCGAGGGTCCTCCCGGGCCAGCAACTGCCGTAGCACCACGACCCGTTCGCGCGGCCGGGCGTGGGCCACCGCCATGCGGATGACGTCCTCCCACTGGGTGTCGTCCGCGCGGCTGGTGAGGACGTCGAGGTGGCCCTCCTCCACGGCGTAGCGCGCGCCGAGGTAGTCCTGGAAGGTGCGGTGGACGAAGTCGACGACACCGTCGGCGGGTTGGCGGAGCAGGCCGCTTCTCAGCAGAAGGTCCCGTAGTACCGTCCTGGCGTCGCCCTGCCCGGCGACCGTGGGCAGGCACCGTTCGACGATTCCCTCCGCTGTCTCCTGGTCCATCTCCGTGCGGCCGCTCAACACCAGGGCGTACGCGAGCCGTTGGAGGATCTCCAGCTGAGCCTCCTCGCCCAGTTCCGCTCCCTCCAGCGCGCCCATGCCTCGCTCGCGGTCCCGCCGAGCCAGCAGCATCGTCAGAGCCGCGTCGTACAACTCCTTGCGGCCTGTGGGGAGATAGCCCCGGCGTTCGCGATGCAGGGCGCAAATCAGGCCGCACATCAGGGGGTTCGTGGCGAGCCGCGCCAAGTCCCGTTTCGTGCGCAGGGAGTCCAGGAGAGGGGCCTCGTACTCCGGAGCCTCTGCCGCCGTGTGCCAGCGCTCGACGAAGGTCTTCACCTCGGGGCGGCGCATTGGGGTGAGGGTCAGTTCGCGGAAGCCTTCCCCGGCCAGCCAGTCGGAACGGACCGCGCTGGGGCGGGAGGTCAGGAGCCAGCGGTTGCCCGGGAAGGCTCGGATCAGGGACTGGAGCCAGTCTCGGGTGCGGTGGCGGTCGGCCGAGGGGATTTCGTCCAGGCCGTCGACGAGGATCAGGGCGCGGCCGGCGGTCAGGACGCGTTCCGTCCAGCCCTCGGGTGGGGTGTGGGGGCAACCGGTGGAGGACAGGAAGGCTTCGGGGGAGGGGAGTTGGCCGGCTCGGATGAGGGTGCGCAACGGGAGGACGTACGGGATGCGGTCGCCGTCCCTCGCCGCCGTCACCGCGAGCCACTGCACCAGCGTCGTCTTGCCGGAACCCGCGTCGCCGCGCAGCAGTACGCGGTCGTGGGTCGACAGGGCGTCCTCGGCCGGGAGTTGGACGGTGAAGGCGGCACCCGGGTGTTCGTCGGGGAGCTGCCGTTCCTCCGTCTCCGCTGCTTCCAGGCTGAGGTACGCCACCTCCAAGGGCCAGCGGTCCGGAGAGTCGCGGAGGTCGATGCCGTAGATGGTGATGTGGTTGTGGCGCTCGGCGACGTACGGGAGGTAGCGGCGTTCGAAGGCGCGGTCCTGGGAACCGGGGCGGGGGCTGCGGGCGATCAACTCGTCGATGCGGGCGATCAGTTCGGCCTGGGTGCGGGTCTGTTCGACGAGGGTGCGGGCCACGAAGGTGGAGCGGCGGGTGAAGAACTCCAGGATCTGGAGGCAGGCCCACTCGGTGGCGTTTCCGAGGAAGTAGCGGGCGTCGGTGGAGAGTCCGTCGGGGGCCGGGGCGCCGTACTCCAACTGCCTTGCCAGTTCCCGGTGTCCGAGGCGTACGGCCTGGACGTCGTCCATGTCCAGGTTGCCCAGGGCGAGCAGGCGGCGGGCCAACGCGTCGGCCACGGCGGTCTGTTCGTCGGGTGGGAAGGGGGCCTCGCCGGGGGAGTCCACCGCCCGCGCGACCAGGTGGTCGGCGAGCTTGTGGACGTCCTTCTCCGTCAGGGTGCGTTTCTCGCCCTTGAAGGAGACCAGGGAGGACAGGCGGACCGGTTTGTCGACCAGGCCCGCGCCGGGGGCGTCGGGCACGAACAGCTTCTTCAGCAGCGGTGTGATCAGGCTTGATGCCAACTTGCCACCGAGTACCGCGGGCTCCATCCGCCGCCTCACCCCCGTCGTCGAGCGAACGGACGGAGCCTAGCGGGTCACGACAACTGGCCGTCGTAGTCCGGCAGTTTGAAGGTCTTCTCGGCGTGGCCGCCCGATAGGTCGGTGGCGCTGTTGCCGATGTTCGCGATGATCGTGTAGCCCTTGTTCTCGATCGCGGTGCGCTGGGCCGTCTTGTAGTCGGCGACGTCCTTGAAGAGGTCCAGGAGGCCGCGCACGTAGAGGCCGTCGACGTCGTAGCCGTCGTGTTCGAGGTTGTACTCGGTCGGCAGGTAGATGATGCCGGGGCGGGCCGTGACGAAGAACAGCGAAACCCCGTGCTCCTGGGCGTACTTGGCGACCGCGAGGACCGGCTTGTTGGCGGGCTGCGGCCAGCTGAAGCCGAAGTCGGTCTCCAGGGTGGTGTTGTCGATGTCGAAGACGATCGCCTGCTTCTCGCCGGGCTTGGTGGCCGCGATGCGCTGCTTCAGGTAGGGCAGGGCCTGGTTCATCACCGTCCGGCAGTCCGCCTGCCAGGTGTCGTAGTCGACGGTGGCGGCCGCGGCGGTGGTGCTTGCCGTTGTCGCGGCTTCTGCGGGGACGGTCAGCGTGGCGAGGGCGGTCGCGGTCACGGCGACGGTGGCGGTACGGCGGGCCCAGGGGCGTCGTCTCGTCATGGGGGTGGGGGTTCCTCTCACGTCTGTGCGCTGCCGGTTGGTGCAGATGGCATGGTCGCGGGCGAGGGTGGCGTGAGGGGAACCGTAAGGTTACTGGAGGGTAGGTGTATAGAGGCTTGCGTCAGTTGAGCTTGATGGTGGCGGGGAGTTTGTCGGCGTTGAGGAGGCGGCAGGTGGGTGGAGTGGTTATGCGGATGAGGGTGGGATGGGTGGCGAGGGGGTTCACGTCGATCGCGTCGACCCCGTAGATGTGGAGGGAGGTCATCGCGGGGAAGACGGTGGCGGCCGCCCTCGGATCCAGTGCCGCCTGTCCGGCCATCACAAAGACGGTCTTCACCTGGTCTAAGCAGACACCGGTGGACGCACTGTTGGTGAGTTCGGCGGGGTTCAGACTCAGGATCGTCAGGTTTTCCAGGCGCGCTACCGCCTGCCAGTCCTCCTGGGTGAGCGGGGTGTCCACGTCAAGTCCGAGCTGAACCAGCAGGGGAAAGTCAGTCAGCGCGCTGAGGTCGCGGGCGTTGCGCGGCAAAAAGAGGCAATCGAGTGGAGCCTCACGTGGCACGACGTCGAGCCCCTGCCACTCGGATTCCGTGCGCAGGCCGAGCATGGTGAGCCGGGTGAGTTCGCGCAGTGGGCTCAAGTCGCCGATTTCAGGGAGATTGGCCATATGCAGCCTCTCCAGAGGTAGGCGCGTCAGCGGAGCGAGAGACGAGATTCCCGGGCAATCTGTTAGGTAAAGGATGCGAAGGCGCTGATATCCCCTCAAGAAAAACAGGTCTGTGACTAGGGAGTTGTTTCTCAGGGCGAGGCTCTCGAGTTGCTGTTCACCCAGTGTGGCCACGATCTGGGCCTGGCTGAAGTCGCCATGCAGCTCGACGTAGCTGTGTCCTCCTAGACGGTTCAGCACCGCAAGTTCTTCGGGCGAGCGGACCATGACATCCGTGTCCGGCGTTTCGAGAAGGTGCCGGATGATCTCGGTCGCGTAGGCCTCGGTGTCGAATTTGTCCCAATGAAAGCCCAGTCGGCGACGGACCATCTTGCTGTCGCTGTCCCGGTACCGGACCAGGAACGGCAGTGCGGAATCCCCACCGATCAGGCACGCGGTGAGGACGACGTAGCTTGCCGTCTGGTCGTCGGTCAGGGTTTCCGGTCCCGGCAGCAACTCCAGGACGATCGGCCCCAACTCGGCCAGTTTCTCCGCCTCGTAGGCATTCCGCGGCGGAATCAACTCCCCCGCCCGCCGCTCAACTTCGTCCCGCACCCCCGGATCCAACTTCGCCGCATGCTCCAGACAAGCCATGGCCAGCAAATGAAGGCGTCTCCGAAGCCCCTCCTCCCGATCCCCCCTCCCCACCAACCCCCTTAAAATCCGCGCCCGTTCATCCGGCCGGGCATGAGCCACAGCCATCCGGACGACGTCCTCCCACTGGTCCAAGTGCGCATGCTCGACCAGCACATCAAAATCCCGCTCCTCCACGGCAGCCCGCGCCCCCAGATAGTCCTGGAACGTGCGATGGACGAAGTCCACCGCTCCGGCCGCCGGCTCGCGCAACAGGCCTGAGCGGTCGAGCAGTTGGCGCAGGATCTCCTCCGCCGAACCCTGCGCGGAGACGTACGGCATCGAAGGCAGCAGGCGTTCCAGTTGGTTGAGGGCGTCCGTGCGGTCCATCTCGGCGCGGCCGTTGCGGATCAGCCAGTACGCGAGGCGTTGGAGCAGTTCGACCTGGGACTCCTCGTCCAGCTCCACCGTCAACTCGCGTTCCCGGTCCCGGCGTTCCAGCAGCATCGAGAGGGCCGCGTCGTAGAGAGCCTTGCGGCCGCGGGGCAGGAAGCCTCGGCGTTCGCGGTGCAGGGCGCAGATCAGGGCGCACATCAGGGGGTTGGTGGCGAGGCGGCCCAGGTCTTGTTTGGTGCGGGTCGCGGTGAGCAGGGCTTCGGCCATCGTCGGATCGGCGCCCGCCGCCTCGTGCCAGCGGTGGACGAAGACCGCGATGTTGTCGCGGCTCATGGGGGAGAGGGTCAGTTCGGTGAAGTCGTCGCCGCCGAGCCAGTCGGTCCGTACGGCGGAGGGGCGCGAGGTGACCAGCCACAGGTTGCCCGGGAACGCGGTGATGAGGTCGCCCAACCAGCGTCGGGTACGGGCGCGTTCCTGTTCCGGGACCTCGTCGATTCCGTCCACCAGCAGGAGTCCGCGGCCTGCCGTGAGCACGCGGTCCGCCCAGCCGGGCGGCTGGGAGCCGGCGAGCGGGCAGCTCACCGCGCGCAGGAAGTCGTCGGCGACGGGCAGTCGGGCGCCGCCCCGGGTGAGCGTGCGGAGGGGGAGGACGAACGGCAACCGGCCCATCAGGTGGGCGAGTTGACCGGTGAGCCGTTCCTGGCGGGCGGTGGTCACGGCGAGCCACTGGACGAGCGTGGTCTTGCCGGAGCCCGCGACCCCGCGCAGCAGGACGCGCTCGTGGCCGGCCAGCGCCTGTTCGACGGGCTGCGGGGCGGACGGCAGCCGGCGTTCGGAGAGCGTGACGCTCGTGTCTCCGAACGCCGCGAGTGCCTCGTCCGGCGTGAGTGGCCGGAACTCGTGCTCCGCGTCCCGCGTCGCCTCCAGGCTCAGGTACGCCGTGTCCAGGGGCCAGTCGCAGGACTCGTTGAGATCGATGCCGTAGATGGTCAGGCTGCTGTGCTTCGACGCGATGTACCGCGTGTAGTGCTCCTCGAAGTCGGCGTCCTGCGCCGTGCGGGACGTCAGGCGTTCGAGGAGGAGGGCGGTGCGGGTGATCAGTTCGTCGAGGCGGCGGCTCTGGGCGACGAGGGTGCGGGCCACGAAGGCCGACCGCTGGGTGAAGAAGTGCAGGATGTGCAGGCAGGCGCTGTCCAGGACATGGCCGAACAGGGCGGCCGAGTCTGCACTGAGGTGTCGTAGGAGAGCCTCGGTTCCTGCCTGTGCGGACAGCCTGGCGGCCAGTTCTTCGTGGCCCAGGCGTACGGCCTGTACGTCGTCCAGGTCCAGGTCGCCGAGGGCGTGCAGGGTCCGTTCGAGGGCGTCGGACACCGCTTCCAGTTCGGCCGTGTCCAGGGGTGCCTCGCGTGTTTCGCGGGCCGCGCGGTGCACCAGTTCGCGGACGAGCTTGCGTAACTCCTTCTCGCCGAGGGTTCGCTTCTCGCCCTTGAAGGACACCAGCGCGGACAGCCGTACCGGCCGCTCCACCAGGCCCGCGCCGGGGCCCTCGGACACGAACAGTTTGCGTACCAGCGGTGTGATGAGTCCGGCGGCCAGCTTCGTACCGACTACTGACGGGTCCACAGCCGTTCCCCTCCCCCTCGGCCGAAGGTTCAGGGTAGTCCCGGTCACATTCCCCGTACCGGTGATCGCCCCCGCCGGTGACAAGCCGCACAGGCGAATCGGCCCCTACTAGGGGAGGTAGTCGTACGCCTCGATCGGGGCAAAAGGGATTTTCTTCTTGAGATTCGTGGAACCGAATGACCGATTTCGCCCTCCAGGGGGCTGAATCGGGATACATGGGTGCTCTGTCAAGAAGCGTGAAGTTTTGGGGTGAAGTACTAGGTTCCGTCGTAGAAGGGGGGTTTGGGGGTCCGTGGGGTCCGGGGTTACCAATGAACGTGCCATCCGGCGGCCGTATGTGTGCCGGGTGGTTTTTCTGTCCCCGTCCCCCGTGAGGTTTCGATGTTCCAGCGCGCCACGTCCCGCTCTTCCCGTACGTCTTCGCTCCGCACCCGGGTGGCCGTCCTGGCCGTCGGACTGGGAGCCACCGCCGTGCTGGGCACCGGGGTCGCGAGCGCTGCCTCCTCGGCCGTCGCGCCCAAGGCCGTCAGTGCGAAGGTCGCCGCCTCCTGGGTCGACCCGGTGAAGAAGTACACGCTCTCCGCGAGCTTCGCCCAGGCCGGCGGCATGTGGCAGTCCACCCACAGTGGGCAGGACTTCGCCGTGGCCAGCGGTACGAACGTCGTCGCCGCGCACGGCGGGACCGTCGTCAAGGCGGGCGGCAACGGCGCCGGTGACGGTGCCGCGTACGGCAACGCCATCGTCATCAAGCACGGCAACGGCACCTACTCGCAGTACGCCCACCTCTCGCGCATCGACGTGAAGGTCGGCCAGGTCGTCAGCACCGGGCAGCACATCGCCCGGTCCGGCAACACCGGCAACTCCAGCGGTCCCCACCTGCACTTCGAGATCCGTACGACCGCCAACTACGGCTCGGCCATAGACCCGGTCGCGTTCCTGCGCGGCAAGGGTGTGTCCGTCTAAGCCTCGTCCTGGGCGGGCTTCGTGCCCGCGTGGGCCTGCGTGATCATGTCGGTGGCGACCTCCAGGACGGCCTTGTGCTTCTCCTCGGGGTCGCCTTCGAGGTCGTGCACGGCGAACATGCCGGCGTGCAGCGTGAAGATCGCGCTGAGCGAGCGGACCTGGTCGACCAGGCTCGCCTCGGGGTCGATCATGATCTCCCGCAGGCCGCGCATCCGCTCCTTGAAGCGCTCGCCGATGCGCAGGTCCCGTACCGTCGCCTGGTTCTCCTGCATGAAGCGGAACAGCGGGGTCGCGCCGTCGAGCGCGTCGCTGTAGCGCCGTACGATCTCCTGCTTGGTCGCCAGGGTGTGCGGCTGGCCGCGGCCCCACTCGATCAGTTCCTCGATCGGCCGGGTCAGGTCCTCGAAGATGCCGACGAGGATCTCTTCCTTGGTCTTGAAGTGGTAGTAGAGCGCCGCCTTCGTGACGTCCAGGTGCTCGGCGATCTCGCGGAGCGAGGTCTTCTCGTAGCCCTGCTCGGCGAAGAGTTCGAGCGCCACGTCCTGGATGCGCTGGCGGGTGTCTCCGCGACGCTGCCGCTTGGTGCCGTCCATGGTGCCGCCCATTCGTCTCATGCTCCAGCAAACTTACTTGACGCCCGGCTAGTTACGGGTCTACTTTCCCTGAGTGTAGTCAACTAGCCGGGCGGCAAGTAAGTAGCCGAACGGTGGCGGTATCAAGGGGAGTGGGAAAGATGGCGGACACACAGACGGTGGACACGCCTCCGGGGGAGGCCGGTTCGGGGGCGAACGGCTCCGGGGCGAACGGCTCGGGGGCGAACGAGAAACAGCCGAAGAGCGTGCGGGTTGTCCTGCTCGCCCTGATGATCACCATGATGCTCGCGATGCTCGACAACATGATCGTGGGCACTGCCATGCCGACGATCGTCGGTGAGCTGGGTGGGCTTGAGCATCTGTCGTGGGTTGTCACGGCTTACACGCTCGCCACGGCCAGTTCGACCCCGCTGTGGGGCAAGCTCGGTGACATGTACGGGCGCAAGGGCGCCTTCATGACCTCGATCGTGATCTTCCTCGCCGGCTCCGCGCTCAGCGGTATGGCGCAGGACATGGGGCAGTTGATCGGGTTCCGGGCCATCCAGGGTCTCGGTGCCGGTGGTCTGATGGTCGGCGTCATGGCGATCATCGGCGACCTCATCCCGCCGCGTGAGCGGGGCAAGTACCAGGGCATGATGGCCGGCGTCATGGCGCTCGCGATGATCGGCGGACCGCTGGTCGGCGGCACCATCACCGACAACTGGGGCTGGCGCTGGTCCTTCTACATCAACCTGCCGCTCGGCGTCGTCGCGCTCGCCGCGATCAGTGTCGTACTGCACCTCCCGAAGAAGCGGTCGCAGGCGCGGATCGACTACCTGGGTGCCGGGCTGCTGACCGTCGGCATCACCTCGATCGTGCTCGTCACCACGTGGGGCGGTTCGCAGTACGACTGGACGTCCGCGCGGATCATGGAACTGATCGGGCTCGGTGTGGCCTCGCTCGTCGGGTTCGTGTTCTGGCAGACCAAGGCGGCCGAGCCGGTCGTACCGCTGCACATCTTCCGCAGCCGGAACTTCACGCTGATGGCGATCATCGGGTTCATCACCGGGTTCGTGATGTTCGGGGCGACGCTGTTCCTGCCGCTGTACCAGCAGTCCGTGCAGGGCGCGTCCGCTACGAACTCCGGGTTGCTGCTTCTGCCGATGCTCGGGGCGATGCTCGTGACCTCGATGGTCGCGGGGCGGGTGACCACCAACACCGGTAAGTACAAGGTGTTTCCGGTCGTCGGCAGTGTGCTGATGGCGGTCGGGCTGTATCTGCTGTCGACCATGGACACCGATACGACTCGGTTCATGTCCGGTGTGTTCATGGCCGTCGTCGGGCTCGGGATGGGCTGTCTGATGCAGATCACCATGCTGGTCGCGCAGAACAGTGTGCAGATGAAGGACATGGGGGTCGCTTCCTCTACGAGCACGTTGTCCCGGACGCTTGGTTCGTCGTTCGGTGTCGCCATCATGGGGGCGCTGTTCAACAACCGGGTGCAGGACGTCATGGCCGAGCGGGCCGGGGCGTTGGGAACCAAGGTGACCGAGCAGTCCGCGACGTTGAACGCGGCGAGTCTGGCGAAGTTGCCGGCGGTGGCGCGGGAGGCCTACCAGCACGCGGTGTCGGCCGGGATTCACTCCGCGTTCCTGTTGGGGGCGGTGGTGTCTGTGGTCGCTGTGGTGGCTTCGGTGTTCGTGAAGGAGGTTCCGCTGAAGGGGGCGGGGCCCAAGGCTGAGGGTTCGGGCGAGGGCGAGGGCGCGGACGCGGTGGCGCCGACGTCGCTCGTCGAGGTCGTGTGATTCGCCGGCAGTGAGTTGAGCTGACCTGAGCTGAAGGTCCCCCGGTTGGTGTCCGCCCCGGGGGGCCTTCTTTGTGTGCGGGTGCGGGTGCGGGTGCGGGTGCGGGTGCGGGTGCGGGTGCGGGTGCGGGTGTGGGTGGGCGTGCGGGTGTGTG
>Ga0307517_10003578_pt1 | contig 24128 bp, 24 predicted proteins | sample 23_EM_MG_FD_194515 | JGI IMG/M metagenome (GOLD analysis project Ga0307517, IMG submission 194515) | Populus trichocarpa ectomycorrhiza microbial communities from riparian zone in the Pacific Northwest, United States - 23_EM | ecosystem: Host-associated > Plants > Roots > Unclassified | place...
ATTTTATGATGGGTCAAAGGTGAAGTAATTCTTTGCAAAGGTTTCACTTTTTCGATGGCACATTTCCCGGGCGATGGTATCCGAAAGGTTTGCCGCTAATTGCATGGTATTTAAAAGGTTTACCCCTTTTATTCTTTTTCTTTTATTTTTTTTCAAGGGGGATGAAGGTTGATTTGAGTTGGTGCATTAGGGTGCGGTGGACTGCCATACCGGTACTGGCTGCCGGTTGCTAGCATTGTGCCACTCCTCCGCCTGCTGAGCCCGTTTCTTGATTCCGCTTGCGACTCCATACATATGATACTCGCACCAGTGGGCGCCGGGCAGGAACAGCTGGGATGGAAATTTGATGTCGGATCACTCGTAAGGCACAGTCTGTTACGATACCATCATCACAACCACGGTAGAAAGTGGAGTGGGATAAGTATTATTGCTGTGCTTTGTCGTACTGCTGCCGTGGGGGAAAGCTTAACTGGAGCACTCGCGACATTCTCTTTGCTCATTAATACCCACTAACTCTTTGTACCTGACCGGCCGCTGCGATTAACTGCTAATAACCGGACCGCAACATACAAAAGAGGAACCTATTAGTCGGAGCGTGCAGGGATATGTTTAGGTGGCTAACCCCAAATAATCGTTCCATAACTTCCCACCGGACCCTGGACTGTGCACCTAGGTCCCCCACACTCAATCTTCAAACCTATGTATCGGTAGCCCGCCCAAAAGTTGGTATTATTGAGACCCCTTCCTAGCCCCCCAAATCTCTAGCTTGTTATCTATGAAATAAGGTTGTTGTTGAGGAGCCTTGGCGGTGTCCATTTTCTTTGGGTCAGAAGTGCTGAAGTTAACCCCCACCACACTTCCTTGCCCCCCCCCCCCCCCAATTGACCCCCATACCGGTATGATAATACAATTCTCATAAAACACACTGTAGCTTTCTCGTGCTCCTCTCTCTACCTACCCTTTCCCCACCTTATCTACACCATCCCCGGCGGGCCAATCTTGCACCGGCAGTTTATCCGAAGAAAAGGAAAGAAGGAAGGCGTGAAAGTGGACTCAAGTGCGTCGGATGGCTTGTGTATGGTATGATGGAGGCAAAGTTTGGTGAAATCTGAGATCCTCCCGCCTCGGCCACCTCGATGGGATTGGATATGGTATGATAAAAGTGATTGATTGGTAGATCCAATAATCTTCTATCGATGAGCTCTATGTATGAGGGAATGCACTTACGGAAACTATCATATCTTGCAACGAAAAGTAAGTGCAGTTAAAATGCCCCCCCCCCTCCCCCATGTGAGATACGGCGGCCCTGTTCATGATACTTGTATCATATGAGTAGGCCCTTGAATTCTTTGACCGCCAATCATCTGCCCTTTTCCTTTCTTTTTTTCTCTTGTTCTTTTAATTCACCCCTCGCATGCGTTTTAACATGGCCTAGTGCTGTCCAGTTGGTTCACTGCGGCTCGTCCCGTTTGGCTTTCCGTCAGGAAGCATGGGGGTTCCCCTTCCCCCAGTCCGCCAGTGCTCCCCCCCGAGACGTGATGAAGTACGGTATGAGAGATCGATGCCATAGCACCGGATGATAACACCTTGTCATTTTTTCTCTCTCTCTCGACTCACACGCTCACACGCAAGGGACATCAAGCATCGTGTCTGCATTTCTATGATACCGGTATCCCACGGGTGGGGTGGTGGAATAAAGTAGATATATACCCCATACGCAGCACCTGCAGTGGGTCCTTTTTTTTTTCTTTCTTCCGTGAGCCCCCCCTCGGGACTATCCTGCCCCCACACAACGGTGATTGACATACCGGTACTCTGTTTGTTATCGTTGCGGTTGTTGCTCGCTTTCCCCCTCCCTCCCTCCTCTTCGTTTTCGTTTTCAAGTGTTTTTTGTTTTTTATCTTTACTTTTTTTATTCATCATAAATACCCGGCGGCCCCATCCCCCCTGGAACAAAAAAATCGGTCCTTTTCGCTATCTCCCTCTTCCGGAACCGAAAATCTATCCGCTATTCCTTATCGCGTCTCGCAAAGGGATACGAGAGGGGAAAAACACAGATGCTTCGTGGATACAACCAAACAGTCGTCGTGCCTCCCCGAAAGCTCCCGATGGGTGATTGTGGTTTTGTCGCGCACACAGATCCACTGGTGCCCGCGCACTCGAACTCGCGGGACTCGCGATGCAATTGTCGCAACTACTGGCCAAGCCCTCTTTCGGCGGAAATTTGTGCCTGCGGGCATCATGCTTGTTACCATTCAGCCGGGGCGACGATGGCCCCAGCAACAGCGGCAGTCGTGCCCTCCACCCCGAGCACGTTTCTAACCATTGGTGCATATGCGGGTATGATGGCTCGGATAGCCCGCTTGGAAGAACGGTTCGAGGCACACGAACTCGAGAGGAGGAACCAGATCGCTGCCGATAGGGTGAATATAGAGAGGTTGATGGGCGGGCTACGCGAGCTAGATGAGAGGATGATCGATCTGGCTGAGAGAATGGAAGAAGCCGAGGAAAGGCTGTTTGGTGACGAGGGACACGGCGTCGCGTTAGAGGCACGCCTGCACGATCTGGAGGGAAGGACTGAGGAACTGGAAGAGGACATTGAATTGATCAAGGCAGCCGTGTTTGAGGATGAAAGGGAGCACGAGTTTGGAACCCGGGAGAGCGGTGTCAAAGAGGAGGTGAAGGATACCAAGCAGGAGGCATCCCGCTCTACACCATCCATTCCACCACCCATGAAGCAGGAAAAAGGGTACTACGAAGAGTACAAGCCCAGAATCCCCCCAGTAATGATGGACGAAGAAGAGGGCGGTGCTCTCGAGCCAGACACCGACCCGGAGGATCCGCTGATCGACTTCAAACCTATTTTTCCGCAACACGCACCCGATAAAGTCCGCGTAGTTAAGGCCACCCGCCGGCGTCTCTCCTACGAGAGCATTAGACCCTCCGAACAACTAGACCCATCTCCGCCTCTGAAAAGATCCCGCATGGCTTGCACCGACTGACTTGGCTCATCCTGTTATCATCGTCATGAGGTTAATGTTCGGAGGAGGAGGAGGCGTATCGGTTTGCTTTTTGAATCTGAATTCGGCGCTCGATATTTCTTGTATTTTAGAGTGGGTCTTGTCTTTTTGGTGGGGGTGTGGGCCGTGATTGTGAGGGTTGGCGCAACATCTTAGACGAGTTGGGGGTCGTTTCTTCTTTCTCCATGATTTTTTTGGCCTATTTTTCTCACTTGATTTCTTTCGTCGTGGGGTGACTTAGAAGGCTACTAATAAGCCATTTGCTTTTGAACGAAGGTTGCCGACGCCGGCAGATTTTTCTTTCTTTCCGCAGGGCAATCTTTCCTTACCTATTGTCTAAGTTAATTAAATTGAGAATTTGCATGGATAAAACATCCCAAGTGGGCAGGCCAGTTCCCCGCTCCCCCCCCCGTAAAAAAAACCCTTAGCTCGCAGTGGCCACCCTTGCACCGCTCACGGGCCATTGTTTCGTTTCCAACGAATCGGGAGACAGGTGACAGCAAACGAGTGACAGGGGATGATCACCAACAACCAATGAAGTTTGCAGCATCCCTCCCTTGCGTTGTGGGCTGGCCGGAAGGCGACGGATCCCCTCCCAGCCAGAAACGCCAAAGAGCTTATTATTAGAATGACCTCATCGGTTCCGTGGGAAAAAGTCCGAGACAGCAGCCACGAACCGATTTTGTGGGACATTTGTCAATCAACCCTGCGTTCCAGGAACCGGGCATAGATGCTCAGACCCCGCAAGGGGAAGGAGGGGAAACAGAGAGAGAGAGAGAGGAGACGTGACACGAATGATCAAAGAGGGGTGGGGGAAAAATGACAAGATTGATCGAGAGGTCCCACAGGAAGGAGGGTGGGTACAAGTACGGTACTAAAGGCCCTTCGCAGTTTATGTACTCGCCCGCTCAATAAAAGACTGACATCGTACAGAATGAATGATCCAGCAGAGAATATTCAGCACCGTAGCGTGATATAATAACTTACTCGGAATCGTGCTCCTCCTCCTCCTCCTCCTCCTCAGCATAAGCACGGAATGTGGGGAAAAAGTTGCATGCATAACTGCTGGCCTTTGTTGTTGTCGGAGTTCCCGCAGGATATTTTTCCTTTCCTTTCCTTTCCTCTGCGGCGGTTGGTAGGCTGACTGACGGGACGGGACTTGAATCTTATTCATCATTATACATACATCACTGAGAGATTAGCTATCTTATGAAGCTGATTAGTATGAATATATCGTGCACAGAGCAGCAGCAGCGAGGACCCACACATACGCTAACCCATCCGTCAGGTACCGGTACTCCGTCTCCCGTGGACCCTAAGTCACCACCCCCCCCCCCCTGCAACGAATACGGTACCGTACCCGAGTTCTTCTGGGAGCCTACGGTATAAGGGACGTTGCATATCTCCTGCGTTTCATCTGGGAATTTTCAATTTTTGTGGTTTGGTGCTTCCTTCCTTCCTTCCTTCCTTCCTGCGTGATCGGATTTGGAGTTGGGCTTGTTATGGGTGTATATATATACTAGTACTCTGGGAGGATGGTGCAGTTGCAGTGCGTAGTTTAGCAGAAAGGCCCTCGCTGCGGGTGAGTTTGTAGGGGGGGGAGGGGGGGTTGGTGCTTGCTTGCTTCTTGGGTGTTTGGTCTTGTTGGTTGGTGGTGTTAATATTTTGCTTATGATGACTTACATTACCAGAGTGCTTTCGCTCGTTTTTTTTTGGGATTTTGATTATTTTTTTGCTCAGTTACTCGCTCGTCTGCTTGGGGGTACTGGTTCTACACGCTTTTCCGGGATTGCTGTATGTAGTTTTTGGGTGGTGGTTTTGGTCCGCTCTGGGTAAGTAAGTAAGCACGCAAACAAGCAGGAAGGGAGGAAGGAAAATATGGTACCAGATTCCTAACTCGGACAGCACGCAGTCTCTTACTCCCTTATAGAGACACAGAACGTAACAATCCCAAGATCTCTGACTTAGGGGCAAATTTAGAAAAACAATTCGCTAGGTTCTTTCTTCTTGTCAAGCTGACGGTCAACCAACGATCTAGAACCCAAGGGAGAAAAAACCAAAACAGTTATGATACGCTCATATCCAGTAACATGGAGATATCTACAACAGCAAGGACTTTCTCTCCCGTATTGGGAAGGGGCGTTCGTTAACTATGCTTTTGTCTCCTCTTCCCTTCCTAGCTCTACGCACTTCATTACCGGTACAGGGGGAGGAAACGGAAGTGGAGGGACTAAAAAAGCCCGCCAAACCTGAGTACTATGGATAAATGCTATTTCCCATCATCATCAGTCCCCATTTCTCACGTCCCGTTCACGACATTATAAAACTGGTGATAATATCATCACCCTCTCCACCCTTCAACTCTGTGACTGCTAAACATTTATTATATAACCCCAATCACCACCCCCCCCCCCCCCCCCCCGGGTCTGCCGGTACACTCTGCTTCCCCTCCTCCCTTTAATCTGCATTATAACATTACTATAGATCCTATCACGGATTTTCAAATGCTCAGATCGGAAACCTTCCTTAGCTTTGCTTTGCATGATTACTCTAGCACACACACATACAGCACAGGTATAACGTTACAGACATAATCACCAAATCGACATTTACCACTGGGGGGGAGCATATCGTAGTATCATAGTTCTAGTCTAGTACGCTACAAATATCATTCTTACAATAAGCGTTTATTGCATTGCACCTTTCTGATCACATCATACTGTATCTCAACTCACACCCCCCCTACAATACCAAATCTTTCTCTCCACCACCAGAATAACTAGAACAGCAGTCATCGCACACTCTAGATATGGAACCCGTTTTATAATAAATCCGTCGCTCAAAGCCTTTTGAACTCTTAGCAATAAGCCAATTTATATATATATATATATATATATACTCGTGTCCGCAAAAGTTCTCGTAACGTCTGATGTATCGCGAAGTCTTAACAGCCTTAAACTGGGGGATTGCAGAGGCCATTTAAGGGGAAAAAAAAAACCTGAATATGCTCTATGGAATCTGCCGTTACTGGATTAAAGAAGATCTCTCAAAAAAGACTTGTCCCTTTCTTGTGATCTGGGTCCGTGTTGATAGGAGTACCGCAAGGTGTTACGAGAACTTTGCGGATGCGAGTGTGTATATAATATAATATTATAATATGGCGGCATGCAAGAAAGGACATTGACGAAACACATCCAGCATCCCACTCCCTTGGAAATACCTCACATCACATTTTAACAAGCCTTGTATACCAGATTCCCACTCTCACCACAACTATCGGTGATATGGCCTTCTGGGCTAACTCAAATTCAAGCTTTAGAAAGAAAGAAAAGAAAAGAAAAAAGGCGTTTTTATACCACCGGGTGCCAAACAAGGCCTTGACAATTTTCAATTCCCAAACCACTATCCTACATTCGCGCCGGATCCGCAAAAGAAGAAAAGAAAAGAGAAGAAGAAGGAAAAAGAACGGGGCCATCCATATACAGAAACAAGTGATGGAAAACAAGGAAGGGTAGAGAGGAATGGAAGGGAAGGGAAAAGAACGGTATACCTCCCAGGATATAACGAGCCAGAAAACGTAAACAGCACGCCAATAAAAGCAACCTTTTTCTTTCTCTTTCTTTTTTTGCAGGTATTCGACTCATACGAGACTTACTCAAAAATGTTGTGATGGTGGTTATTCGTACAAATCGTGAGGTGAAACGATAGAGGAGTGGGAAAGGGAGGAAAGCGCTTTATAGGAAAGAGAGGATAAAGGAGGGTCAAGAAGGGAAATAGGAAACAAGAATTGAGGTGGAAATGAGGTAGACCACCACCAAAGCTCTTTGACAAAACAGAAAACAGTTTGCTGCCAGAAATTTTTTTGATCCCGTCGTTACGCATGATAGACATAGAATAAGAATAGTTTTAGTAGGAAAAAATAGGAAAACCCCCATGACATTAACATTTTCGTTTCGTCGTTGTGTCCCAACAATCTTTTCAAGGCGCGCCCCAGTCGGCCCCAGCAATCCTTCCATTCAAGTGGAATTTTCCAATTTTTTCGAATCCCCTATTACCGTTAGTAAACCTCATTTCATTCGAAGGGACTCTGGGAGAGGGTGAACTTACCTAGCCAAATCAACACCTTGCATGTCACCAAGCTCATCTTCGTCGTCATCCTCTTTGATATCCGGTATGAGGCTTGTCCCGCTTCTTGATCCCGCCAAGTGAAAACCACTTCCACGTTCCTTCAACGGACTACCCAATTCTCTAATCCTACTGCTTCCCTCGGGTCCAGAAACCGGCGGTGGGGAAGAGCTATGCAAATCCTTCAAAGGGCTATAATCTCCGGGTTTTGCGGGTGTAGACCCAAATTGGACATATTTCCAGAACGGGGCCGGAGAGGAGGTTGGAAGGTAAGACGATGGGAGTTGTCCGGTAGAAGGAGGGGCGAGGCGGGGGTGTTGGCGCTGCGGCGCAGGTGTTACTGCACTCAGTGCCGGGTGATCATCTGGGTAAGGAGAATGGCGAGACGGCGAAGGCATATTGGCGGAATCACCGTGCACCGATGACGGATGGTGATTCTGGGAAGACGAAATCATATCGTTGGTATGTGCCGCCGTGATGATACTAGACCTCCGGGGGTTATGAGGGTTAGTCGATAAGTCATTCAAAGCCTCGCCTTGAGTACGTAGGGATGGAAGACGAGATCCACGATCAGGTGTATAGGCCTCTAGTGGTGCAACTTTATTATAGGAGGCAACCGGGGGTGGTGTAACAGATCTTGAGTTCTTGATCGTAGGATATCCCGTGCCCAGGTCGTGAGAATCATCTAGCCTTAAGCCTTGAGAAGAAGGCTGCGGAAGCTGCTGGTTCATCCCGTATTGCACCTGGCCTTGATTACTCTTGGCAGGTTTGGGGGAGGAGGGCGACCCTGGTGCAGACCCGGGGCGCCCGGAGCCAGTCTTGGTAACTTTCTGGATTTTCTTGATATATTCGTCACGATGTTCCGCAAGCAATTCCCATTTCATCCCTTTGCCTGGCTCATCAGTGCGTCGAGGAATCTTCCGGAAGGCCTTGTTGAGTGAGAGATTATGTCTGATAGAGTTCTGAAAGGATATGTTAGGTCGACAAAACCAGGAGAAAGTAATGATGACTGACCTGCCAACCCGTGTTGGAATGCCGGTAGAACGCGTATCTCTCCGTGATGAAGGAATAGATAGCAGACAGTGTTAGTTGCTCCCCCTCACTAGACAGAATGGCCTGTGCTATCATCATGGCATAGCTATAGGGCGGCTTCATGTCTTTCAGAGAATCATCGGAGTAATCGATATTCTCGGCTGTCAAAACAACCCCACGAGGAAATGTTGGTTCATCCTTTTTCCTAGCGGGCTCCAATTGTGATGAATTGTCTGCGGCGACGGTCGGTGGAAGCAATTGCTGCTGCTGAGATGACGACGGTCTGGGGCCCTGCGAAGAGGGCATTGTGGCAGTATCATAACTTGAAGAGTCGTTGCTCTGGGTAGTTTGCAGCTGCAGATCGTCTTCGGTCGGAGCTAGGACCCTTGCCCGTTGCAGGAAGCTAGAATGAATAGATGCAGGCTTATCGGGCAAGACAAACATCATCTGCACCCCACCAATTTCAATAACACTTCCACTCTGAAGCACAATAACCGCGTCCTTCTTATACGGCTCTTCATTGACCTTCAAGCCGTTCCTTCCCAAGACACGCAACTGCCAATTTCGGTCTCCAGCCATGTCGTAAGTAATGATGGCATGGCTCCTGGAGACCAATTTGCTCGGGCCCAAGTCAATGTGCACAATATCTTCGGTCTTCTGTTGTGGTGGAGGAGTGGGAGATCCGAGGGTACCAGGACGAGCATCGGGCGGGCGACCGATGCGGATGGTCAGCTCCTTGACGTAATAAGTCCACGAAGCGCCAGCAACTTTAGCATACGCAGTAATTCCCTGAGCGCTTTGACGGTAGTTTTCATCGTTGGCATATTTTACAGCTACCATCACGTTAGGATCTGGCATCGCCAAGCTTGCAATCACAGCATTTATCTGGTCCAAAGGGGGTTCGGGCGAGGTTTCGGTGGCTTGAACCTATAACGAAAGATAAATTTAGTACTTTCCACTAACGCAGTCCTCCAAAGCAGTGGATAGCGGTCGCAGAGAAGGAGGACAGTTTCATTCATTTTTCTCCGAATGGATCGCTAGACGACTTTACCTTACGTCTCTTGCTCCTGGGCCTTGAGGGGGAAGAGTTTTGAGCATGTTGATCGGGCGTCGAATCACGACGATTGCGAGTTCGCCGAAGTGCTGAAGTCGGCATTGTGGTTGAAACAAAATTTGTTTTGTTCTGTTTCTCTGTTTTCCCACGTTACCGGGTTGTCTCTGAGCTATGATGACAAAAGCGGTAATCAGCAACCTCGCATCACGCGTAAAGCCCTACCCATCAACAGGGTGGGTGTCAAATAGCCCATGACCGTGATCATGAGATAAAGGAACTGGGGGATCTAGAGAAAGTACCGGTCGCTAGAACACTCGGACAGGGAAACAATGGAAAGCGTTATCAGTAGCGTCGATGAGGCAAGAGGCGATGAGATGCGCTGGCTTGTGGAAGGATAACGGCAGAGGCAGAGAGCGACGCGGTGTTTGAAATGCGGAAGTGGGGAGAAGAATGGGATCGCGTTCTAAAAGCAAAGTAGACCCCCGAGCAGCGCCGCACCGCCGCCTCAAATGTCGCAAGAAGGGGGGAGCGGAGGTAAGGGCGACTTTGCAAACAGAAATTCACTTGGTGGTTGTGCAACGAGGAGGCGGATATGAGAGAAGAGGTGGGAGTTTGGAAACGAAGTGGGAGCTGACGATGACGATGTGATGTTTACAAGGAAGAGAGATGGTGTCCACCAACCAACCAGGCCAGTTGTGCTCCTCGGGAACAATGAGATGGTATTAAAGCACAATTCACAAACAGAACTTTATTAATAGGAATACACGATTTGAAGGGAGGAAAAGGACGAGAACTCCGATCTCAAAATACGCGAACTTTGGTGGTAATTGTCTGTAAGTGATTCCAAGCGAAATTGATCTCGCGCTTCGGGGCTTTTACGTGAGGCAAAAAGCAGCAACACCACAATGGCTAAACCCGGTCGCCCAACAGACTCCACCCAGAATCTTGGCACCGATTTGAGCCTCAATCCCTCATCCTCCAAGCGGACAAGGCGGAGGAGAAAAGTACCGGCAGTAACAGAGCGGGTGTGATGCGAGAGATTGGACGAAGAAGGAGAAGCCAGACTATAAAGAGTCGAGTAAAGGGAGGGCCCATCCCCTGGTGAACAAAGTATTGTTGTCCATTTTACATAGGGCTCAGAGATTCGGCGGTGGTAGGGACAAAGTGTCAAAAGGAAAATATTGCGTCACCTGGGAGTCCTGTTAGGGTAAGGCGTCGGGAGTAACGGTGCTAGGATTAGGATAGAGCAAGCGAGCTGCAAACATCGAGCGAGACGTGCTCAACGTCGAACCCCGTGTGGTGGGAATGGAGAGAGAAGAGAAAGAAGAGAGGGAAAGAGAGAAAGAGAGAAAGAAAGAAGATTTTCTGCCCATCACACACCATCATTAGCTCTACCCCTTTCCCGCTCAACCCCCCAAGCCTTTGTTTGCTCCGTGCCCACATTACATTACCAACCATTACCGGAGGAGACGCCCATCATGATTCTGACAAGTTGGCGGAAGTGTTGCCTATAGGAGTAGCCCGGGTGGCCACCGTGAAATTATCATATAATCCTTTCTGCCCGTGATAAGCATGAGATCCACAGGCACACTTTGTATCCTACTGATACCATAGATAGCACAAATCCCACACTTCATCCCCAGCCATTCGGTCAATCGGTGCCTATCGCGTATCTGCCCATGAGCGTGCCTCGGTACAAGTACTGCGGACAGATAGAGAGGCACCTTTGCGGGCCTAGTACGGTAGGCATAGTGGGCCCATAAAGCTCTGCCTCCCTCCCTCCATCCCTCCTATCTTAATGTCGCGGCGCCACCCCGAGCGACCCATTGATTCTTCTATCAGCACATCATCCACCCCAATCTCGGGTGGGTCTTGAACGATATGATAGATAGCAGGAGAGCTGCAACCTCCGTACAAATTTGGGGCTAGCAACCGAAACCCTGATGGGCAGGTGGATTCGCCAGCATCATCAGCGTCAGCAGCACCACAGTGCTCGAGTACAGTATACCAGTACCTACCGCACCTCTGTTTCCTACCAGGGAGGCTATCCGACCCATGCAAGAATTTCTCAATAGTAGAGGGCAGGTACTCGGGTACCTCCGTACCTATAAGTCGTTAAGCATATGTATACCACCGTACCCGGAACGATCGCCCGAGTGGAGGTTGAGTCAATCTACTGGTATCTGCACTTATCTTCAAGCATCTGATAAACTCAGGTCAAGCCTGGACCGCTACAATACATCATAGCCCAACCGCAGCTGCCCCTAAGGCTACCATGGTATAAACTCAACCTCGTGCAAGTTCCGATATGGCAGCGACCAGTACTATACCAGATTAGTATCTTTACCCCCTTATGAGTCCTATGATACAGTAGACTCACTCACTCACTCACTCACTCACTCACTCACACCCTGCCCAACTGGACACCGCCCGCCTCGTTCGGGGGGGTTAATCAAATGCCGTAACAGCAACAGAACCCGCAACTCAACCCATAGCATCCATAAATTTCCATACCGATGCCCGCCATCATCATCAATACCAACACACAGTACGGTACTCGTACAACACAACACTAATATGGCACAACCATATAGATATCGGCCCCCCACACACGACCTCGTACAAACCCGGCGTCCCGGGGAACAAAACCTAAGACGTGATACATTCTAGAAGGAAAGAAAAACCTACATTCGAACCCACCGAACCCACCCTACAACACTACGCTACACGACACAATAAAGTTGCTCATTCTTAACAATGCACAACAATGAGCAAAAAAAAAAAAGAACGCCCGCCACCGCCCCAGCAGCAGCAGACCCACGGGCATGAACCTCAACACATCCTAGCACCGCAATAAGCAGCGCCCCTTCCAAATAAACCGTCGTAGAAAACACCCGGGGGGGGGGGGGCAGAAAGCCCTCATAATGTTATTATATAAGATAATGTGTCATTACTCGTTAAAGCCAAGACCTTTCTTTCTTTCTTTCTTTCTTTCTTTCTTTCTCGCAGACAGCCTCCACTACCAAAGGAGGAAAAAAAATCCGCATAATATTACCATAGAAGAACCACGATTCAGATACTTGGGATTAACCTCTTTGATCCTGTGAGCTCTAATGTATCAAGTCATCCGTTTTATTTCTTGCTCGGCAAAGGTGAATACGGTATGATACTGGCTGAGGATAAGTTATCATAGCAAGAAGGGGGAAGGAAAAAAAGTGAATACTCATATAAATTTATGCCAAGGCGATACTTTCTTGTATTATTATTATTATTATTATTACTAAGCAAAAAACATCAGTGAAAACTGAGGGGGAGTTTTCAGCGTCTGACGCTATTTTTTTTGTAAGTTACCACAGGGCATCGTACCTTCTGCTTCTCTCCAGAGACGCACTGGAAGTGGTAGTACTTCTCCGTCGGAGGAACTGATTGATGGATGGATAGAGTGCAGCCCAAGGGTGGCCGATATAAAGTACTCGTACTCACTCGGTACACTACTAGGTAGCCAGCTTCGGGGTTACAAATGCTAAAGCAACGACGACACAAGTGCACTACGTCTAGCAGCAACAGTGGCTCACAGAGGGGGTGGTGGGTCTGCGGTGGTCGGCCCAGTCAAAGGACTCCGGTGCGCATAACGCCTTTTCTTTTCTTTCCGTAAATTATAATTACAAATCTAGCAGATCCAGTCGAGACTTGGCTGGCACTCGAGAGAGCCTTTTTTTTCAAACCCGGGGCTAGATATCTCTATATCATAATATTACACTTAGATACAGATTTGCGGGGTCCAATTCCTTCAACGGGTATAGCAAGTTCATGGGACCCAATGGCCGATACTCCCCGCTACTATCCATCATCGTGATACGGCATTTCTCCACCAAGGCAGCTTTCCTTCCTTCCCTCCCTCCCTCCCTCCTCCCTCCTGCAGCACCATACTCAAACCCACCCCCATTACATCCATCACGTGTCGACAAAAACTGCAATCCTAATCGAGAGAATATAATCTCTCAAGCCATGTTTCCAGACCTGGCTTGTTTGATACTGTAATCATCATCATCATCATCATCATCATCATCATCATCATCATCACCATCACCATCATCGAGCGGGCTTAACCGCCCCTGCCCCAACCCAGCCGATAACTCCCCGGCCCACTCACCCATCCACGCCCGGAAAAACTCGCGAAAATGCTTCCAGAACACTTCCAATAGTGGAAACGCCCTGCGAAACCCGTCTCGGGCAGGATAGGGCAATTAATTATCCATTTCTAGGGGAGGGGGGGTGAGCGTGCGGAAGGAGGAGGAGGAGAAGGGGGAGGAGATTTATGATATTTATGATATTTATTTATTCTTAGACGCGTACTCGAGATACGTGGGTGTCGGTCAGAAACCCGGTCTTGTGGTCATGAGAGAACTGTCGTGTTAAAGTGACGGGGGGAACAAAAGAAAAAGAAAAAGAGGATAGATAGATAGATAGATAGAGTGGAGTACGATATGGTGCGGGAGATAGCCCTTTTTTTCCTCGCTCGGCGGACTTTTGTTTCGTTTCGTTTGTTAGCTGAGGGTGGGTACGGTAGGTACGGTAGGCAGGTGCACCGTAAGGGTACCGTAGTGAAGGTTGGCGGAAGCACAGAAGGGTAGTTTCCATCGTAAATTACGTCAGCGCCCTGTTGGAAAAGCTTGGCCACCGGTATGGTATGCAGGATTCTCGATGGTTGGATCGTACCGGATAGTGCCGCGCTCGTTGATGTTGCTGAAAAGCTTGTTGCAGTTGTGGGTGGAAATGTGGGGGTCACAGGAAGGAAAGGAGGAGAAGGGAGGAGGAAAAGAAGGAGCAGGAGCAGGAGCAGGAGCAGGAGTAGGAGGAAGAGGAGGAAAAAAGCGCGGGCGGGATTCGTGAGATCCCTGTGTTATGTGTGCGTGTGCATGTGGATGTTTTGTGGTACGATATCTCTTCATCGTCAGTCTGCCCCAGACATCTGGTCATGGTGGTCGTGGTGGTCGTAGCATTAACACGCAGCAGAAGAACAAGCATCGCAAGGCAAAGTTAAACTTGGACCCAAGTTACCTACCTGCCCTACTATACTTGTACCATACCATACCATATAAAAAGCACCACCCCAGAACCTCGGCAAATGGGGAAGGGGAAAGAAGTCAAGGAGGGTCTACCGGCCCAGTTCAGTCCTATAATAATATTATCCATTCCACTGTCCAACCAAGAATCTGAATTGATATCGCCCCGGTAGTATTCCATCCCATCCAACTTTACCCCCTCCTCCTCCCCTACTTCTCCAGCCAATCCAAGCCCACGAGATGGCCTACGACTGCCCCGATCCTATATACCTACATCGTGTGTTCTCGCCGTCCGTATTGTAGAACCAGCAGAAATCCCCTCTGGTCCATTTCACCCCCCTTTGTTCAATTCATCCCATCTCAGCGATCGCCAGCACCATCCATCCTCATCGTAATCACCCTTAATCCCAAGGGAGGCTTTTCTGGCTTGCTTACTTACTACGTTACCATCATCATATACCTTGCCCAACATCGGGTAGGCGCAATCAAACAAGCTTTGGAACTATGGCCCTCTCTCTCCAGGGACTACGTTGATGGCCTAACTAGCCTGTGCCATAGCGCAAATCGCGCCGTCGAGATTTTAACTGAGACTGTCTACGCGTCCCCCCTTCCCTCCTTCCCCAGAGGAAGGGAGAGGAAGGGGGGGGGGGGGGGCGAGGGTTCTGTAAAAGGTACCAGAATCCGGAATGGTACAGCATACGGTATGCTTGCTCGATTGATTGCTGTGCAGGAATTGGCTATGGTATGGTATGGTGACTTGTGGGTATTTTGGGCACTTTTGAGGTAAAAACCGAGTTTTTTTTTTTTGGCCGGTGGAGAGAGAGTATGATTTCGTGGCTTTCTTGCTTTATTCATATCATTGTTGCATACAGCACGTAGTCCACATCGGTAGTACCCGAGTACCGTAGCTACCGCAAGGATAAAGAAAGAAAGAAAGAAAGAAAGAGAACTGGTACCGTGGTCTATCTAGCCAACCGTGCCCCTTCTGTAGGCCTATTATTGCGGTATCGTCATTATACCACATATAGCCTTGCATTGCTATAATTTCATTACATTGCTCCGTATGAATACCAATTCAACCATACTATAAGCCGACAGGCATCGCGGGTCCGCCGGCTCTCTTTTTCCTTTTTTTCCTCCTTCTTCTCATCCTGATACTGTACCCGTAGCACTATTGTACGCGCAAGTACGCACTAAGCAACTTGATAGTTAATATCTTATTCAACTTGCGATGCATTGGAGTAGAGCATAATAACGAACCTCCTATGCGTCCTTTTGCGGCCTTTTCATCAACACCTTGCCATGCCCTGCCCTGCCCTACTAACCGGCCCTGAATTTCTCGAGTTCAGCTGGGAAGGGATCATGAGTTCAACAGAGCGTAATTCTCCCATTGGCCAACGACTAGAAGACGCGCGTTGTCGGTTTCATTATTGGGCGACGGACGTGCCAGGAATAACTGTTACTGTAACTCGAAAGGGGAGGGGGGGGGCTCCAAGAGTGTAATAAGTAGGTAAGGAAGGGAGAGAGAGGAAAAAGAAAAAGAAAAAAACACCCTCCATCCCCCGTCGGTGTTGGAGGGAGGGAGGGAGGGAACATGAGGGATCCTTGAATTAGTTTTGGTTGAGGCTGCAGTGGGCTGAGTATGAACGAGCATTATGCTCGCTCGCTCGCGTGGGAGGAAGGGATGGGAAGGGGGTCAAAAAGGCTTGTTTGTGAGAGATCGACCGCGTCAGTTGACGAGCGTTGAAGATGGGGGGGTCTGGGTGGGGTTGATTGGTTGGGTGATAGATTGACCTCTTGACCTGCGCTATGGCCGATGGTCGACGGTGACCCTCGTTATTTTTATTTTTTCTAATTTCCCTCATCCGGCGTGGGGATATAATTGCAGAGAAGGCTGGGGCTGTGGTCCTCGTCGTAAGCTTCATCCGCTGCCAACACACATTTTCATTTCACATTCTGCTACCTTGGTCTCCCTTTCTGAGAGCTTTGGGTTTACCGGTATTGATTTGGAGCACTGAACTGAACCGAGTTCAACAACTTGTGGAGTAGTCCTTGTATGTCTGTCTGCTAAATGCACACCCCGTAACTCTTCCGCTGCTCTGCGTTGTACCGGTAGTACGCTTGGGTAAATGGGTTGGAGCATGGATTTTCACCTCGTCATTCACTCACCTATTGTACTTACTCTCTTCTCACTTTCAGCAATCTCCCCAGTTGCCTAACATCGAGTCTCCCTTGTGGTCGCCCCTATTATCAAACACATACCGGTATTCATACTTGAACATCCATAGAAACAAGTAACAATAAGAAAGTGCCGCTCGTGAGGGTTGTCACGATACATATCCGTGTGACGAATGAAGCCTATTGCCAACAAGTCAAATTACCCCCAACGGCCTCGAGAACACACATCCAAGAGTAACATCCTCCACGCCGAATTAGTATCCCTTCGTCTATATTTATCCCCTTCCAGTTCCTTACAATATTCCGAGATTGGGAACAATCCAAGTGTGACAATCGTATAGATGCTTTCCACTGGTCATTAACCCTCATATATATTACGGTATACTGACTACCATTGGTCAGGTCACACAAAGAGCTTTTGGTGGAGATCTGAGGTTGGCCTAGCCCTTCAACTGCACTGAAAATATCCGAAATTTGCACATGGAGTGAGGGATAAGCTATCATATCGGTAAAATAGAATAAGGCACTAATGGAAGGGGAAGGGAGTCCAAGGGAAGCACGTACCCGTACTATACCCATGAGTAGGGTATGAGGGCTGTATACCAAAAACACAGCATTTCGCCTTTGGCCTAGGAAACAAATCATCGAGATACGCCACCCTATTACCCAAGCGAGTGAGGATGGGAATTTTTCTCAAAGTGCGAGCGCTCGTGGACCGCTAGAACATGATGAATTCTCCCCTTCCCCCCCTTCAAGTGAACGAGCAGGGTATCCCGGGGTTAACCGGACCTCGGAGCTCCGAATGGTTCTTATTGAACCCTGATGATGAGCTACGGTGCAACGTGCCCAACGGTGGGCCCTCCGTGAAACGCCGGATTGGTTGTGAACAGTTCTGTGGCAATAAAGCCCAAAGCTTGGTTAGTTACACTCACCTCTGGCGAAGTACCGCACTGTACCAGGCCAATTTTTCTCTATATCCCACACTGCGAATATCTGAGTCCAGTTCAATGTTTTTACTCTCATCAAAACTCTGCGCACTTGCACCGCCCACTTCTCCAGCCGGATATATCTCATCAAAGATATAAATAAAAAACGCTCACTTATTCTCTCGAAAAAGGGCCACATCAGGTAGGCTTTACTCACTCAAAGCCCGTTGTTGTTGTTGCCATTCCCTAGCTAGAGATCAGGTTCTTGCCTTCTCTGGACCCGGTTTGTGACTCGTTGCGTCGGAGAAGCCCCGATGCACCCCTTTGACTCCCAGTCTCCCTCGGATAGGTATCTGGATGTATGTATCTGTTCGTACCTTTCGAGCCAAACTTAAGTTAACTTAAAATAACCTATCACATTTAAATGCGAGCTGTTTTCTTTCCATCTCCCTCCCTCTTGCTTTTGTTGACGAGTCTCACAAGGAAGCAAGAGGAGAGAAATAGGGGTGGGTGGTCGAATTGTGATAGAGACAGGATCGAAAGGTTGCTGCTAGTTTAGCCTGATCCTGCAGAATGGCGCTGACAAGCTTTTGGCGGCGTTTTTCCTCGCATGGGGGTATGTGCGTGCTTGGTTCAGGGGACGGGGGCGAGGTTCGGCTAGCATGGTTGGGACAGGAAAAGGAAATGTGGAGGGGGAGGGGGGAGGGGTCATTCGTTGTTAATCCAATTCAGAGTGGTTCGGAAGCAGCCGCTTTGGGAGCGAAAGAGAAAAAAGCTTTCCTGAGCGAGTTCCCAGTGAGTTCCCAGTGATGTGTTGTGATTCACGGCAGCTCCGGTAATGGTGCCCCTGGGGATTACGAATACGATAGATTATCATACTGAACTGCATGATATGGTTGTCGGTTGTTGGGAAAAGGGGAAGGGAGAGGGAGGGAATTGGGGCAGCAGAGTGAATGATCCCCAACTTCCTCTCGCTGCTATCACCATGCCGGTCAACTAGCCTACACACCGACACTTTAACCCACCTGTTCTGCCTAGGCTGCTCCCCAGCGGGGTCTCTCGTGGTGATACCGATACTGCTACCGGTGCTCGAATCCAAACAAGAACGAGTCGAGTTACCCACCAGCTAATCCCCTCAGGTGCTCTGTGCTCGTTCTCCTCTGCTGATAGAAATAAAATCTATGATGTCATACAACACAAATCATTTTTTTCTCTGGGTATGATATCTAGCGCGCACACCGCAGGTTCAATAAATTTGAAGGGCGCATCGCCTTTTCGCTCTTCTCCTCCCCCCCCCCTCTTTCTCACTATCTGTCTGAGTGACTGTAAATTATAGGATTTTTTTCTTTTTCTTTTTCACCCGCAGCGTGCAGTGAGGCGAAAAAGCTTACTTTTCGAAAAGTGTGTGTAGAGGAGTTTTTATCTGTTTTTTCTTTTTCCTTTTTTCCTCCTTTTGCGGGGATGCCTGGTTTATTAATCAACATTCCAAACACGGTACGGTAGTCGTGGTACTGGTGTACGGTAGTCGTGGTGATGAGCCGTCGTAGTCTTTGATGCTTCTGTCCCAACATCGATTTTCCGGAGATGTCCTGACAGGTTACCAAACACTCGTTTTTTTTGGTTGCTTTTTTCCCCTTTTTCTCCCTTGCTTCGATTGCCGCTAGCAGTTGCCGTAGCGTTAGTGTTTACAAATAATATACCCCACTGGGCCTACACTGGCATTACTAAAGGGGGGTTGGGCACCAGAGAACAGGAAGCACGACTTGCATAGGATACCTGTAGGATAGGGTATGCGCAAGTCTGGATGCGTGGGGATGGAGGGATATGCACTGGCGCGGTGTGTGTGGTGATGGGATCCCTTCTCCTATTTCCTTCACCCAAGCTGACCAAGTGTCAGAATTAAACAGGGTAAGAAGAAGAAGAAGAAGTGTTTGATGAGTCTTTCGGGGTGCGGTTTGGGTTTACGTAGGCCATGGGAGTGGGAGCAGGGCAGGGCAGGGCAGTCAGGAGGAGGAGGAGGGGTGCGCAACAGATGGGGGAGAGCACGAAACGAAGGTATCATCATACATGAGGAAAAAAGCTAATGGTGAAGCAAAGTCGATGACGATTTCTCTGCGGATTCTTCGGGGCCATTCTGATATCGCCAAGAGTTCGAAACTGTAAGGCGGGTAGATACCGGTACGGTATGATACTGCTTCCTTACCAAACAGATTGCTGATGCTTGCTTTTTCTTTCTTGTGCGGTTGCTCTGTGGGGACTTGGCAGAAATACCGTACCGCTAGTGGACGAGAAGGCTTGGTGGAACTTTCGAGGAAAAAACTGGGAAATCAATCATGTCTGCCCCCCTCTTCCCCGGGAGAAACGCAATTGGTAAAATGCAGTGAGACTTTCCTCCACGGGAGGAGTTTCCTTTCTGTGGATTGTTGAATGATAAGATTACGGTATTTTTTCCATTTTTTTTCCATTGATGGGCTGGGGGATTGGTAGGGAAAAACTTTCTGCAACCTCTGGGTCTTGACCTCTGTCCAGCGGGTAACCCCTCTGGGACTCGCTGACCGACGGCGGCCTTTTGCTCGTTGGGAGGGGTGTATTTTACTTTTTTTTTTGATCCTTATTCACTCTATCCCCCCCCGACTGTACGCCGCATACACACACACTCTCCCCCATAACCCATAACATCCTGTTGATCCCATGAAGGGCCTGTCCCAAGATCCGAGCCATGAATGCGCCTTGTGGGTCCTCTATCGAAGTGTGGGTGGCAGTGGTGAATCGCGAGGGTTGGCAAAGCAAAGGATATCTCTGTGACCCGATGGAAAAATCGCCGCGACTGCAAGTATTTTTACAAGAAATCCCTTACGGACCCCCGACGGCCTTTTCCCCTCGCTCTTTTTTTTTCGCTATTTAGTTTCCATTTTGCAAAACCGTGTCGTACATAACTCTTCTCCATTTCTTGTTGCGGGTGTACCGTCGTCAGGGGAGGGGGGGGGAACAGTTGAGATCCGCATGCTATCTGCATCTCTTGTCGACTGGAGTTTCTTTTTATCATTGCTATGGTTATCTTTATATTTATTTACAGTGGTTCACGATTTAATTGATTGGTTACCAAGCTGGGAAAGTCGAAAAGGGAAAAAAGCGAGCAACACTAAGAGAAGAAAAGGAAAGGAGAGAAGGGGGAAAGAATTTCGCGGTAAGTTACTGTTGAATTATCCGCAGATCATTGGACTAGTCCATGTAACTTGGGCTCGGGGAACCGAAGGATTGAATTTCCTCTGTGAGTTTAGTATGCCAGTTCGGTCCCCATCAGTCAGGAAATCTCTTTGGGCCTGCCAGGAAAAAAAAAAGTGGAATCGGCTTCAGCAGCATACACACCACCCGTTGCATTGAGGGGCCTGCGACTCGAGTTACAAGGTCAAGCTCTTTTCGGCCTCGGAAACAATGCTGTGTAGTAAAGCACAGCGAGGGCCTGTTCCACAGCGAAGCTTGTGGGCCACCCCACTCGCCCCCCCTGCTCCTCAACCCTCTTATAATACCTACATTTTACTGTAATACCAGCACCGCTACTACTACATATTATCATATTTACCTCACCCCTCCCACTCCTTCTTCCCTGTCTACATAACTAGCCTTCCTCGCCTCCCTGGAACTCGATTATAACTGCGCCAGTATACTTCTTTTGGGTATTGTACTGTTTTGTTGGTCTCTGATCAATAGAAGGAAAGGAAAGAGAGAGCGAGCGAGCGAGAGAGAGAGAGAGAATAAGGGGACGGGGAACTTTTGGCATCTATGAGACAATATTGAGAAGGAGGGCATCACGGGTTGGGATTCGCCATGAATACATCATCCCATTTGAGCTCGACTCACTCCTCTCCCTCCGAGTTCGGCGACGAAGCAAGCATGATGGAGCCTACGAATTGGCAACGCATACCTCCTTCTGTGCAGGCAACACCGTCGCCGATTGGTGGGAGCAGCGCACCCTCTTCAGTACCAGCTAAAGCACAAACTTTACCACTTCAGAAGCGCCGGAGAGTCACTCGAGCTTGCGACGAATGCCGGAGGAAGAAGATCAAGTGTGATGGCAAACAACCTTGTACCCATTGTACAGTCTATAGTTATGGTTCGTGTCTTTTTTTTTTGAGGCGGGGTGTTTTCTTCCTGCGATGTTTTATTGTTCCTGTGCAGGTTGGCCTTTATTTACGGCGGTGGAGGAAGAGGAAGAGTTTCCGTTTGAACTGACGTTTGTGGTATCATTGTGCAAATAGAATGTACTTACGATCAACCATCCAATCGAAGGCGTAACCCTGCCCCGCAATACATCGAAGCCCTGGAGACACGGCTTCATCGGATGGAGGCTTTGCTCAAAGTATTGCTTCCCGATGTTGATGTGAATCATCCAAACTTTGACCTCGACAAACTGCTATCGCAGGTGCAGACAAATGCAGCAACCCGTACTGCAGGAAAGGATGTAACCGCTAGCGGCGATCGCCCCCCAGTCGTTAACGGGAGTACTACATCTGTTTCGGCAGAGAAGGATTCCCTTTTGGAATCCGTGGTCGAAGCGGCTGGTTGTCTGGACATTGATAACTACTCGCAAATACATGCTCCGCATTCCACAACATACCTTGAGCGCCGGCAGGGCGCCCCCGATAAAATTGACCATAGCTCATCCTCCCCCGAAAGCAGCCTCGGTGCGCCCAGCAGTGGCGGGAGCAGTAACCCATACGACAGTCTTGATGTGCAACTATTCGGCCCCCTCCCACATTACCTCCTCCAAGGCCAGCCGCAGGCTCCAGAAGGCGCTTCCCCAGGAGCGGCAGGACAGGACATCCGGATGATCCCTAGCAGCAGCACCCAACCGAACTTTATGGGTGTTACCTCGGGGGCCAATGGCCTTGATGGGTTTTTTGGAGACGAGTGGGATGAGATATTATTGCCGAGACAGGAAAATCCTTAGATTTGGAGCCTCTTGTCCTCAGGAAAGCTCCACGTTACAGTACAGATCGGTTGATCCAATTTCTACCTTTCCTCTCATTATTTCACTTTTCTTTTACTTTTTTTTTTTTTTGCTCGTTTACAAATCTCCTTCCTTGCATCCATCTACTTGCATTGCTGGCGTACATTTTCTTTTTCCTTCTCCTTCTATTTCTTTTATTGATCAACGCTTCTCTTTTCTGTTGATTACTCGCGTCCCATTCCTTCATTACCCGGTCGTTCATTCAGTTCTTCATTCGTTCATTACCCAACCATTCACTCAGCCGTTCGTTACCCACATACGCAAGCGGGGTGTTTTTCCTTTAGGGAGGGGTTTCGGGGGGGAAAAAAAAAGGAGAAATTTTGAGGTAGGTTGGAGTTGGGTGTATTTATTGTCATTTTTCATCATTTCCATCGTCGGAATATATTGCTATGTCTCCCAGGGCGGAGGCACGAGTACTGTATTGTACGAGTATTTTGTGTTGGGGTGTTTGATGGATTGGTGTGGTGTGCTCTGCCTCGCGAGAAAAAACCCCGTTGGTTGGGTTGTGGGGATTACCCGAGGTTGTATTAGGGTTTCTATAGCTTGGGCGAGTGAGGGGCTGTGAGCGGGTGATTTGATGTGATGGGCAGTGTCGAGATTAGAGGGGGGAGGAGGCATCTTTTCCCTTCAAGTTTAGTGGTGGTTGGGTGCGGGCTGGATACTTGACTCATTTCCAGGAAGAGGTTGTAGATCGGGGTTAAATTACCTGGCGTTTGCAAAAAAAAAAAAAAAAAACCCCCCCCTGCTTTAGGAGGTAATGCGTGAACACTACTTCACCGTTATGATACATACTCACAAGTGCATGAGAGGAGGAGAAAAAGAATCCTGGCTCTAACAGCTACATACACAAAGCAGGTCTGGCTAAAAACTCCTATCATACTCTATCTATACCTTGCCCTATCTCACCCATGACCCGCGCTAACCGACCACAACACGAAACATCTTGCAAACATCCCGACAGACAGACACACATCCCCTTCCCTTCCTTCCCTCCCCCAGACAAGACACCCGATAAATTAGCGGCACTACGAGCGAACGTAATCTAGTCCAACTGAGCGCGGTCGCCTACTCGCCCATAAAAACAGTGGGCAGTATCTATCCATTGGTACCAGCGTAGAGGGGAACCGGGGGGGGGGACAGGCGTTTATATATATAGTCTCGTGCACTAGAAATCACCCACCCTGGGCAACTTCACCCCCTCCCTCCCTCTCTCACATAACGCACAAAATAACGACGCTTGTGGCCAAAATGAATAGATAAATAAATAAATAAACCCCCATGGGTATGTACAATATTATTATGATAAGTTCGAGATTTTACCATATCACCTCTAGGATGTCGCTCTTATTGAAGGTTGGGGGGGGGGGGGGCAGCGTGGGACCGGGAGGAGGAGGAAGGGTATCTCTGGCACTAAGATATTCTTTCTTTCTTTGGTTGGTTGGTTGGGGAATGGCTTCTAGGACCTTGTTTGGCTTGACGCTGTTCCGCATCTGCGGGTGTGGGATTACGCGGCCTGATGCCTTGGGTGAGTGAGTGTATGATGGGCATTGCTTGGTTGGAGGGGGGGGGGAGGTTTGTTCGCTGGGTTATCTTGAGGGCACTACTTTCATTGCAGGACTCGGTAGTCCGGCGGAGAGTGGGTTGTGCATGTGTGTGTGTGTGTGGGGGGGGGGGGGGGGGGTCCATTTACCCAACTGTCATTCGCGGGCACAAAAT
>Ga0307517_10003579_pt1 | contig 24125 bp, 12 predicted proteins | sample 23_EM_MG_FD_194515 | JGI IMG/M metagenome (GOLD analysis project Ga0307517, IMG submission 194515) | Populus trichocarpa ectomycorrhiza microbial communities from riparian zone in the Pacific Northwest, United States - 23_EM | ecosystem: Host-associated > Plants > Roots > Unclassified | place...
TAAGTTGGTAGAGAATTGAACTTTATATTTTTTTTCTTTTTATTAACAGAAAAGTTAAATTATGTGGCGAAAGCACTGTATCTTTCCTCACAAAACACTGTGGATTGCTATAATTCATTTTGTTCAGTCTCTAAGTTTTTTTTATCACCAACACAATTTTTTTTTATCATAAAATATTGACTCCATCATATTTTTAATTTTTATTACTTATCTAACGCTAATTCACAATTATAATACTATTAAGTATACTTATTTTATAAATCCACAGTAGCGTGCAGACATACCATCTGGTGTAATCTAAAAGATGCATAATCGAACCCGGGTCAGTTTAATAGCTATGCTTTTTACCATTTTATTTTTCAACACTTGTCACTTTTAAGCTGATGTGCTAAGCCACGTGTAATTCGACTAATATATGTGTCTTTCTTTCACCTCACCAGTCATCGGAAAATTGATCAAATGAAACACAGGGAGACGACGGCAGAGATACGGCAGCATAATATTTTTTTCTTACAATTTACAGCTACGGCAAGCCTGAGTGATAAATAAGGGTAGAAATAATACTTTTTTTTTAAAAAAAAAAAGCTTTTTTTGATCGATCGGTCGACGAGATGTCGTTTTCATTCTTCAAGGCGTCACGCCCGAAGACACCACAAGAAGTGGTGAAAACAATCAAAGATAGCCTCATGGCTCTTGATACCAAAACCGTTGTTGAAGTTAAAGCCCTCGAAAAGGTATCCTCTCTCTCTACTTTTATTTATTTATTTATTTATTTTATGATTACTGGCTTGTTATTTGATGATCAATTGCAGATTAATTTTTCCTTGTTTTATTAGATTAAATACATACTTAATTACTGTTTTGTTTATGTAATTATTTGTCAATTGTGAGAAATATATAAAAAAAATTAAAAATTCTGTGGTTAGGATGTTTAGATTATTTGTTATGTGAAATGCAATTGGCGAAAACAATTTTTTAAAATTTAAAAATGCAATTTGCGAGGCGAAAATTAGGGTTTTTAGTGATTCTGGATGGATCATTGGGATTTAATTGATTGTTGATTGATATTTTGAAAGTTATAACAGGCATTGGAAGAAGTGGAGAAGAATTTTGTGACATTGAGATGTATGCTGTGTGGAGATGGGGAGGTAGAACCGAATATGGATCAAGTTTCGCAATTAGCACTTGAAGTTTGCAAAGAGGATGTTCCTGCTCTTATGATTCAAAAGTTACCAAATTTGGGATGGGAAGTAAGTGCTGCTGCTACCCCATTCCTATGGTTAGCTCATGCATTCTGTTTAGTCTTTTTTTTTTGTTGCCGCAGAAGAGATTATAATTTCTTAGTTTATGTTGAAATGCAGGCGAGAAAGGATTTAGTCCATTGCTGGTCCATATTGTTGAAGCAGAAGGTTGACTCCAGATATTGCTCTGTAGAATACATAGAGAACCATTTTGAATTTCTTGACTTTCTTGTTGTGTGGTAAGCATAAGCATAGAATACTTGTTGTTATGCTCTGATTTAAAAATCATACTTTTGTCTCGGGATATAGTTCTTTGATTTCTTCTGATTATCAGTTTTTTTTGTAGGGGTATTCAGGGGGTGTTTGGGAGTGTGGTAGCTGTTGTTTTTGTTGTTTTTCAAAGAGTATTTTGCTCGAAAATGCATTAAAATAATATATTTTTATTTTATTTTTTAAAAATAATTTTTTACATCAATACATCAAAACGATTCAAAAATATAAAAAAATTAATTTTAAAAAAAAAAAATCAAATTTTTGGGAAATGTCGTTTCAAACGTGTCCTTAATCTTTATATAGTCTTCCTGAGTACTGCCATGTGAATGCATTTTCTGCCCAAGAAGGAAACAGGGTTGTTTCATCTAAAAGAGTTGGAATTTTGTGTCTATTACCAAATTGTAATTCAGAATGATAAAGTTGCAGGAAAATAAAATGAAATAAGAGAATAACTGATGTCAAAGATCCTTCTAAATATTTTTCATAAGGGTATCATAAGAAAATAGTACCCTAGTCAACGAAGTGAAAAAAATAGTTTTTGCCTAAGAACCATAAAATGTGTCTTGTTTCAGTGCCCAAAGTTATTTGTTTCAAGATTATTTTCTCTGTTAGAAGGTTTAAATCATACTTGCTATTGTGTGATGGTTGGAGAAGGGATTTGAGTTTTTGGAAGTTGTAGAAACTATTAGAGACACACTAGTAGGGTTTCTTGGAATGATACCTAGAGGATAGAAAACTTAAGGTTCATACCTAGGGTTCTTTGGAGTCACAGCTAACAGTAACTTGAGTCACACAATCAAAAGCAAATTGCTGGAAATTTTATTTGTAAACTGATTTTCTCTCTGTATTGAACAATTACATAACCTAATAAAGTAGTTGTCCTATTTAAAGTAGGAAAAACCTAATAAACCTAATTAATCATTAGGACTAATAAAATACCCCATTAAAAAATTAAACCTAGACAAATTTTCCAGATTTTCCTGCAAATCTGGATATTACTGCTGCAAAAATACGTTAATTTTTCTTATATTGTTGTACATGCTACTTTTTCATATGGAGTCTCTGTGAATAAGAAATTTCATTAAGGTTACTGTATGAGATTTAATGTTTTACTCTCTGAACAGCTATGATAACAAGGAAATTGCCTTGAACTGTGGACTTATGCTAAGGGAATGCATAAAATTTCCGACACTTGCAAAGTAAGACATTCAAGCTCTTTTTTTTATTTCTTTTGTGGCCACTGTGTTATAGCTAAAACTCTTAAATTTTTTAATTTGATGGTATCAGTGGAAGGAGCTCTATTGTTATCCTTGCATAATTGATCAGTGCACAAAAGTAGTAGTACTGAAATATGGAAATAGTGACTTTTATGCGCTTCTTATTTGGCCTGTATGTAAGCTTCATCTTCATAAAACTTTCTTGTACTTTGGCATCCTCATGTGTTTGTATTTATGATCACAAGTCATCATTACCATTATTGTGATGACCTTTGACCCCATTGGATTACAATCACACTCATAGGAGGCCTTCTTGAGGTGAGACTTCAGGTGGTCAGGGCTTTGAATCCATAGCTTTTATGTCACCCATAAGTGTGAGACAGCAAGAGGTTTGAGTTCTCATTAACAGTTCAGCACGGTAACTGTTTCTCATGCACAGTGAGAAATTTTGATCTTCTTAGGGGAGAGGATTTTTATAATGTGTTTGTAAGCATGAGGAGTTGCATATCCTTTTTTTTTCCTGAATAAAAACACATGGAGATTTATGCCTGTGGAATTGTGAATTTTCAACGCATTATTTGGTAGAACTCCTTCCTGTATTTATTTTTTTCTGTATTCATTATTTGATGTTTATATTCCAAATTATTTTTTTATGGTTAATGGTTCATGTGAGAGCTTCCCTGGAAAATAGGAGAATAATAACTCTAAGTCTGAGTACCTGCGACCAGGGGCTGGTTAGAATTTATTTTATTTGGTATCTTGACATGGGCTTGGGGTTTCCCCTTCTGTACATTTTTGTGCATATAGGGTTGCATGCCCTTTTATGTTTTTCCCTTTATTTTGGCTTCAAGCTGATTTCACAGGGATCTGTTTTGTCATTTCTATATTTTTGTAAAATACCTTTTGTGATATCATCTCCATCAATAGAAAGGACTGCTCATGCGTGACCTGGGTTTCTTTATGATTTTTTTTTTATGTGCTCATTGGTTGTTGCTTCTACCCTGGTCCTTGGGGTCTTTCACTGGTTATGGCAATTTGAACTGTGCTCACTGCTGCTAAAGTTATTTAATTCCAAAGTTTGAATGCTCTGATATGATTTATTCAGTGACTAACTTATTTACTGTAGAGATTAATGGCCCCACTTCCACTGATTGTTAATGGAATTTGATAATTGTTAGCCTATTGCTTTTCTGAGATTTGAAATTTCAGTCAGTTTCAATTCTAACAATTACTCAAAGTGTAAAATGGCTGTTACAGTCAATGCTGCTTTTGACATCTGCTTTTGATGATTTATTTTTTTATTATGACAAGCAAGTTTTAAGTTTTCACACAGATAATTTTTGTAGTGATGTTTCAGATACATATTAGAGTCTGCAAGCTTTGAGTTATTCTTCAAATTTGTGGAATTGCCTAACTTTGATGTTGCTTCCGATGCTTTCTCTACTTTCAAGGTCAGAGTTATAAGTTTGTAAGTTCTTGTGTTTCCTTTTCCTTTTATCTGTTCAAATTTGTGCTTCCAGTTATTCCTAGTTCTTATACGTTTTGGTATGCTTGCCAGGATTTACTGACAAAACATTGCACTGTGGTTGCTGAGTATCTTACTGCACATTATGATGAGGTACACTTGCTTGTCAATTTTATGATTCTAGATAGATATAGGGAGACCAATCTTGATTGAAATGTTACTTAAAATTTGTTGATCTACATGTTAGTTAAAGAATACCCAGAATGTGCTTTGAACAAGAACCTTTTTTGTGATGATTAATGAACTATACGACAATGTGCAAGTTGTGGAAACCATGTAAACTCATTGGATTTTGGACTCCTAATATTTGTCTAGACTGTTGAGCAAAACTACTACCATAATAGCTCCTTTTCACAATTATCTTTATCTTTTCTCTTGCTTGTGTAAGAAGTGTCTCTTAACTAATCTTAAAGCACTACTGTCCCAGTTCTTTGATCTATATGAAAAACTCGTGACGTCTTCTAATTATGTGACAAGAAGACAATCATTGAAGGTTAGTTTCCAATGTACCTTTTCAAATATTACTCTGCTGTTGCTTTGATCAATAAGTTAACAGTATTATGTTGATTTAGCTTCTCTCGGAATTCCTTTTGGAACCTCCGAGCTCTTATATAATGAAGCGCTACATTCTAGAAGTTCGGTACCTTAAAGTCATGATGACTTTGCTGAAGGTATCAAGTTGTTTCTTTTCCACTTTTATTTCTTGTATCTCAATTTTGATGTTATTTTTGTTGTACGACTAGTTTGATATACTGTGCAATCAAAAGAAACCATAAGTTTTTAATTGGCAACGCTATCTTTATCAAACCAAAAGCGACAAAGCAAGTAAGAAACCTCTGAATTATAGAAAGGCCCTCACTTTGTGTTTCACCATGCTTTTCTGTTCACTGGAAGTCTGGAACGCTTCTCTCATTGGAAATCATTACAATGATGCCAATCTAGCCCAGAGCCAGCAAATGGTTTAACAGTGCCTATCCTTAGGGGCAAAGTTAAGAAGGGCTTGTCTCCTAACAGTACGATGGGTTGTGGATGTAGAGAGGTCTCTGTTTCTAAGAACTGGATCATTTTTTTAAATCTGGCTGCCTAGGTTATCAGATTTTCTTTTTCTTTTTTTTTAGGGGGGGGTTGGGGGGGTCTGTTCAATCCTGGATATAGGATACGGTTTGTAGCCATCAGAGGTCAGCGCTTTAATGTGCCTGTCTGATAAGTGGTAAGAGTAGTTCTGATTTATTCAGGCATGTCCTGTGCTATATTATAGATGGGCCTTCTGTGTTAGATCTATTTCGATATGTACTGTTTTTATGGAAGTTTTTATTGTCGTTGCCTTCCTCTGCTTGATTTTTCTTTCATTTGTCTGGGCAGGACTCAAGCAAAAATATTCAGATCGCTGCTTTCCACATTTTCAAGGTTTTAGAATCTTCCTCACCCTCTCTTTTTCTTTAGTGTATGTATTTCTTTTTCTAGTTGTGCTCTAGGCTTGGTCATATGCTAGGACATCGATTTCCCATGCTATCATGTCATATTATGATTCCCTGGCCTTCAAGGTGTTCCAATACCATTAGAACCAAGGAGATTGCTTATCTAGGATACGTACAACATTGGCCAATTTTTCCACCCCCATCCAAAGCATAAATCGGTCAAGTTATAGAGCAGACAATCAACTGCAATCGCAGTCTGATATGCATCATCTCTTGCTGAAATTTCCCATCATGTTAAGTTTTTTGGTGAAATTATATAGGTCATGTTTGGTGGGCAAGTGAAAACTAAACATGGACTTTCCCTTTACTCTTCCCTCTCCCCTCTTTTTTTATCCTCCAAAAAGGGTTGCTGAAGGGTGTGTGTTTTTAAATATTTTTGGGGATTTGGTATTTTTCAGTGCATTTAAATTGTCTGAGCTGTTTTCTTGTGATAGTTGTATTTTTATCAGCACTACCCCAAAAAACATGCATCTAAGGTTATTTCTTACTGGTCTTTCTGGTGTCTGTATCTTATGATAAACACAAATAGTCATATGCATACTACAGCCTTTTAGTGAAGATAAACTTTAAGTGGAACTTTCAATGGTTGTTCAATGTCTTTTTGATATGCAATCATCTATTTAATTTCCATGGGGAACATAGACACCATCTCGATTTAAGGTTTCACTACAGTAGCAGAGAGTCCTACTTGATGCAAGAAACTTCTACAAAGTGTTAGGATATCTATCTGAATGTCTTTTGCTTGCAATCTGCGTCCAAATTTCATTTTTGATCAAGATGATTGCTGCAGCTGTTCTTGTTTTTGTTGTGCCCCCTTTGCAAAGAAGCAGTGTCCTAGACGTCAAAGATGACAATTGAATTGTATGAAACGAAAAATAAAGTTGGCTGTTGAGTAGACATGAGTGATGAATAGAGGTCAACATGGCATTGGCTGCTTCGTTTAGATGAAAATATTTTGGAATTGGCCTGGTTGAGTTGCAACTTATAAGTACAGATTTTTTCCATACCTTTTCCTTGATTGAAAGGTTATGATGCTGTCAAAATTGTGTGATTGTGGTTGCACTTTACTCTTCGCGTAATCTGTTGGATTCTGCGCCTCTGCAGATAGCCAGATTTTGTAACATTGACTCTCATGCACCTTGGGCAGTGTCAATCACTGACTTTTTGTTAAATTCTCATCAAATAAGAGTCCTTTATTTTTCTATGATAGTGAAATATTTTGCAGCATAAATGGTCATTTATGGTTCCAAGTGTTAAACCCTGTCGTTGTTCTCACGTCAGGTCTTTGTTGCTAATCCTAGCAAGCCAAGAGAAGTAAAAATGATTTTGGCAAAAAACCGTGAAAAATTGTTGGAGTTGCTTCTTAACCTCTCAGCTGGAAAAGGTAATTATGCTTTCGAATTGCACCCGGGTGCAATGGGTACTAGATACACAAATAGCTGAAGAAATTTCCTTTGAAATCATGTTTATAGAAACACTTCTCAATTTTGAAATTTCTTCTGTGGAGATCTATGACATGGTGTCCTCATCAGGAGTTGAGGATGAACAGTTTGAAGAGGAAAAGGAATTGATCATCAAGGAAATTGATAGACAATCTCGCCTGTCAAATCGTGATCCTTAGATCTTCATCCTAATTGCCAGCATTTCCGTTTCTACTCAGATCCTGTTTCAGGTTCATGCTAATCCCGTGATGATTGATTGATTCCTACAACTGATAGTTGCGCAAAATCATGGTGTCAAAGCACGGTAGGAAACATATATAATTGAGAATTGCATGCCAATTGCATGTCTTTGTAATATTTGTCGTGTCAGAAGTCTTACTGAAGTACATCCTGCCGGTTTGTCTTAGAAGTGTCTAGAGTATTGGTTTTGAATGATCAAAGGCACTGCATTATAAAGAAACTCTCTACCCCTGTTGCTTTGTGCATAGTGTTTCAATGTTAAGGCTTGTTTTAACATTGAGCAAAAGATTTAAGTTTGCTATTCTTTTCTGATTCAACCATTGGTGTCTGTATTTCCTACACCTTCAAGTTAGAGTTATGTCAACTTAGCAGAATTCAAAAGCACTGGAGACGATTTCTTGATGCATGTTGATATATCCAATAATATGTGAATGCCAAGTGCATTATATATTAGCTATTCTCGTCTGGTTCTTGGTTTTTGGTTTCTGATATTTGGCCTCGCCAGTGCCAACCAAGGCATGTGTGTATGAAATGCATGATTAATTTTTTGCTCATTGTTTCATATAAAGGGATTGCATATATAATTAGATTAACAAAGTTACAATGTCCAGCAAAACTAAATCATTGACGGGGTTTGTGCAATTGAAATGGATGAGCTTCAAGAACAACAACATAATCCAGATTTCAGGATTACAGAACTTTAGCAGCATCATATACTCAGAGGCAAGGTCAGTTCTTGCTAGACATTCTGACTTCTTATTTAAAAGTTATTTCAGTTTGAAGAATGTAACAAGCCATGCATACATAGATACCGACTCTTTTACTAATCCAGCATATATATGAAGCTCAGCAACCATTTTAAACCCTACGTATACTCTAGGAGACAGGATCCAAATTTCAAACATGGCAGCACAAGACAGCAAAGTTTGTGTGTTTTCTGCCACGAAATAAATATCACCTCTGCATGCAAGCAGTTCCAATAACATCAATTTGCACCTACATTTATGAAATCTGATAAAACTGTGATGACATCCAATTACTTGAGCCTCCCAAAGGAAGATGCAAAGACAATATCTACAAATTGCAGTATAATGGAAAAATAAATGATAATTACCACATAGAGATGAATAATTACTTTACAGGCAAATCAACTTCGTCTTCATCTTCAACATCCCAACTCAAGTCCTCTTCTTCTGCACTTCCAAACCGATTATGCAATTCCACTCTACTTGTACCAGCACTTGCTGTGTTCTCAGCAGCTTCCACCTTGCTCTCATCATTACTCCCAATAAATTCAATCTCATCCCAGCCAAGATCTTCCTCCTGCAACGACTGGCTTGAAACGATGGACACATCACTGTCTTTACACGATCCACCATTACCCCCTTTCTCCTCCAACGTATCCATGCTTTTGTTAGGCGATCGGAGTGAGGGCAAACCACCATCTTCCCTCTCCTCAATTTCCTTCTCAATTACACTCTCCTTATTTGATTCACCTTTCGACAAAAACCCATTACCCTCCTCCTCCTCATTATCATCATCATCATCAAAATCCCAGCTTAAATCCTCCTCTTCATCACCGGAGATCGCTCTTTTAACAAGCAAAGCCCTTGCTTCCTCTGCTTGTTTTAACTTAAACAGTCTATAAAAATAACGGCTCCAAAAACTTTGATCATCAACCTTACTAGGCACAACCTTGTAATAAATTTGATTAACAACCTCATTTTCGCTGATTAACCTCTTAATCTCTTCATTTTTCTCTTCAAACACAAAACCCTCCGACTCCCATTTCTCATAATCCTCCTTATCCCCCGGTTCAGAACAATAAGTATCCATATCACATTGCAACGCACGCACTTGAGCATCGAAACGACTGTACTTCACGCCCAAATGGTGTCGTTTAGTCGAGCTACTTGCATCACTATCATCATTCAAATCACGATGATGATCAACGGCTGAGAAAACGGAGTCCTTACCGTGAGAGATGATCTGGGCTGTTGAATTCCAAACGGTGGATCCGATATCATCAATGACTTGGCCGACGGACTCGAGGGAGTGTTGAGCGACGGCGGCTCCGGATTCAAAAGAAGCTGGGAGGTCGTGGACAGCGCGTGAAGCGACGTGGCGTATGACGGCGTTTTCTTTGTTAAAACCGGATCGTAATTCTTGGAGGTCTTTTTTATATGTTTGGATGATGGATTCTGATTTAGTTGATATGGTTTTGATTAACGAGTCAAAGGACCACGCGAGGTTTAAGGTTGAAGGTTCCGGTTCCGGTTCCGGTTCCTGTTCCGGTTCCGGTTCCGGGTCAGGGTTGTCGGAGCTTGGGTTGTTGGGTGGTGCTGTATCTTCATCGAAGACGGATTTGAAGAAATTCATGGGAATAATTTAGGGTTTTCTGTCAGAGCGTGAAGGGAATCGAAGAGTATGATCTTCTTGCTCTGCTCTGCCCTGTTATTTATTTATTTATTATGTATATTTTTTTTTTGGATAAATAAGAAGAAGGTTTTATTTATTTATATATTTTTGAGATTATGGAAGTTTCAAGTTTAAGTTTGAAATGATAGTAACGGTCAACGGTTGTATAGTGGATAGTATTTTTAACAAAATATAATTGAGTTCTTATAATGAAATAGAATTGAATCCTAATTAAATATGATTGTGTAACTGATAATTTTTTTTAATGAAACAAATTTGAATCTCTTTAATGAAATAGATATGAGTCTCAACTGCAGCTTATACTATTCCATTGGCATGTGTTCTGTTTTTTTAAATGTAAAAATAAATATTAAAAGTACGGGGATATTTTTTTTTTGACAATGTTATTAAATCCGGTCAAGTAATTAAATCTTTCAATCTTACCTTTTACCTCACGCAAGTTCTCAATTCAATCGCAATGGAGCTAACCTAATATAAATTGGTTAATTTCATGGGTTTAAAAGCTACATGAATGCCCTCACAAAAGCATATTTTAACTTATAAAAACATTAAGATGAAAAAAAAAACATACTGAGACGATGACATATTAGATTATCTCGATCACCTTGTGACTCGGTTTATAGACTCGATTGATTTTAATAACTTTTTTTAAAAAAATAATCTTTACTTAATTATATGATAAAAAAATAGATGGTTGCAATTTCGAGCATCAATCTTAAAATAGATGTTTGTTCGAGACCGTGATAACCCTATACAAAGTAGAAAAAAATCACTAAATAAAATTTATTTCCCAACCAACCCAATATTGAATTATGAAAATAATAAATAGTTTTTTTTAATTATTATCAATATTAATTAAAAGATCAAATTGTCCCTAAAATTATGATTAAGCACTTGAAGTCAAGCTTTAAGAGTGAAATTTGAAGGAAAAAAAACCCTTAGACCCAAGTTAAGTGTTGTTTTGCTTTCAAGGCTATTATAGTAATTTAACTTTGTAAAAAAGATGTATAAAGACAGTAATAACCTCGATCAATTAAAAAATGATTAATCCACAATAATTGAAGGAGGGCGAATGTGAAACGTTTTGTAGGAAAAAATGGTAAATTAATTGTTTCAAACCACAATAATTGATTCAAGCGAATCTTCTCAACCTGGGTTAATATTTCAAATTCACAATCCGTGAAATTTCAAACCTAAATTCAATTAAGAAATTCAATTCTCAACCAATTTAATGTTGAATAATGAAATTAGAAAAAAAAATCCCAAAGAAAAAAACTTATCAAAGCAAAAAAAAAAATGAACATCAAATATGAAAGAAGAAAAGAAATGTAGGGTGAAATTGAAAAACAAAATAAATTCAAAAATTATCTTACATAAAAAAAAATCAAAATAATAAGGATCAAATCTGACATGTTAAAAAATTGAAAGGTGATGAAATTTAAAACAAAATCAAATTTTAGAAATTAATTAAAATAAAAAAAAGAAAAAAAGAGGGAAGACATATAAAGAAAAATAACTTGAATGGCTTATTTGCAAATTTGAAGGGTCAAACATGAATTTCTAGTACTAATGAGAAATGAACAAAAAAAAAATCGTTGGCACCGAACTGGAGGTCCATTGACCACATGCACTACATGAGGAGGAAGACAAGGCTTAAACGAATCGTATAATATGGCAGAAGAATGGTTTTGACCACTGAAGTCAGCTACACACGTTGCTTGAAGGTAGCAGAGTGGCTAACCTGAGCAACACAACGTTATCAACTTTTTATTTATTTATGAAAAAACCACATTGCACCTATAACCCCAAAATTATTATGAAAATACCTTTGTGAAATGACAAAAAAACACATGTAAACAAGCTTTTAAAATTTGATTCTGAAAGCAATAGAGTCATTACACTGTAGCGAAAAATATGAAATATAAAAAATAGCCCCTAAAAAATCATGAAAAGATCAAACTGCTCCTTAAAAATCATGAAGGCAATAGGTTCACAATGTCTATCATTGTAATTTTTTTAAGGGCAAAATTGTAATTTGCTATTATAATCCACAGTAAATCAAGGCATATGTACAATACTTCTCCCACATGTTTTAGCTTTTCCTTGTAGTTGGCAGGGGGCCCGCCTAAATTTTTTCTAACATAAGAAAAGATGTTAAGGCAATGTAAGCGCTTCTAAAAAAGGGTCATTAACTCGATTGTATTTATTAAGCTCGACTAATTTAAATAATACAAAAAAAATATACAATAACAATAAATAGACCAAAAAATTGATAATGTAAAAAAAGTTAAAAAAACACCCAACTCAAGCTCATCCAAATTAGCATGTCAAATTTATGACCTAAACATGATACCGCCGTAAACTTGTCAAAAGTAAATTGAATAAAATTATGAAACTCAATTATCAAACAACCAAATTTTGAAGGGAGAAACTTAAAAAAAAATAATTAAAAAAATATATGAAAAAAATATTTAAGTCAACATGCTAACCCCGACCATGGAAATAGGATTGGGATAACCCCATCGAAAGGATACTGAGAAAAAAAGCACGAATATCAATTCCTAATAAATGAAATGTTGAAAAGTGAAATTGAATTTTTTTTCAAAAAAAAGATCTAAAAAAAAACCAAAGTCAACATGTGTTAAATTTCAAAACTTGTGACCCTAGTCATGAGCTTGGGACTAACCCTGTAGAAGGAGAACCCTAAAAAATAATGAAACAAAATTTCAAATCATCAAAATATTGAAGGATGAAATTGAAAAAACAATGCAAAAAAAAAAAAGATTCAGAGCAAAAAAAATTTAAAAGAATAGGAACTAAATTTGATATAAAGATAATTTGAAATCAAATGTTGATAGATGAAATTGAAAATAAAATTCAATTAGAAAAGCATTAAAAATAACAAACAACAATCAAACTAATGAGGACCAAATTTGATATAAAAATTAAATGAAACTAAATTATGAGGGGAGAAATTGAAAATAAAATTGATCAAAAATAGATTAAAAAAATAAAACAAACCAAAATGGAAACAAAATCAAATTAGATGACACCTTTATATTTTGGCAAGAGGAAGAGAGAGAAAAGAGAGAGGAGAACAAAAAAGTTCATCAGAGCCCAAACCACCACACCACCGTGCACATGCTTGACACCAATGGAAAAGGGACAGCGAGACACTTCCAACGCCACCCTAGAAGGTGATGTTTGGTGGTGAAGCGACGTCACACGCCAATAATTTTTTTTAATAAATATTATTAAAAAGATCAAATCGTTCCTTGTCAACTTGTTTATCATAAAAAAAAGACTAATATGAAAGGACAGAAAAGCCCCTTTATGTAAGTTCAACAATTTTTACTTGTAAGAATAATATAGTCTTTACTCTGTGTCTTTAAAACGTAAAAAGATTGAATTGCCCTCGTGTAATCTTTTTTTAGGGAAATATAATTATTACATCATGCATTTAAAAGGTAAGAAGACTTAATTGTCCCCAATCAATTTCACAATGTCTAATGGGTCCTTTTAAAAAAGACCATTCTACCCCTAACACAAAGACAGTTGATTTTTTTAAGGGAAAAATAGTAATAACACTTTTTTTTAATAGTGATATGTGTGTAGGTGCATAATGAATTCTCTATGGGTTTTAAGGTTTTTTTTTTTTTTTGTAATTTGAGTTCTAATGACTATAATGTATTTAGTTATTATAAAATAAAAAAAAATTATTTCTCGTAAGATATAATAAATTTCTCAACTAAAAAATTTATTAGTTTTTGATGAAGTCGTGAAAAAACTTCGTATAAAAAACTTTCCATTACCAGTCTTGGGTTAGGTTGTTCCTGAAAAACCAAACCCCTGTTGAAACACTTATACTTAAGTTAGTAGAGGTGTGAAGAGAGAACAATGTACTGTAAAAGAGAAATAAAAGCTAACATTAGGAGTGCGTATCTGTATGTTTTACGTGGCTCTGTATGTATGTAAGCATGTGCGATTTTTTTGTGGAAGAAATTCTCTCGTGCTTCTTGGTGGATGAGTGTATACGTTCATCCTTGGACTTTTTTCGTGGATAATGAGACATATAATTAACACTAGACATTAATTGTGGAGCTGGAATCCATGGGCTAGCCATGGTGACTCGTTGGTTATTATGCTATGCATGGGCTAGACACCATTGGTGGAGAAGTCGATGCCCATTACTAGTTGTTGTGCATGTTATATGATTAGAGGAGGAATTGTGCTACAATTGAGAAGCTATGCTAGCATGAAAGTTGTGCTAATTGCAATTGGCGTTGAAAGGAAGTCACGACTCTATGTAGAATTTTTTGTATATAAAAGTTTGTGTATAGCTAGAAAAGTGTGTGGGCATATGTGTGTTATAGAAGGAAATTGTCAGCAGCACTTGGAAAAAAAAAAAAAACATAGTGGTGCGTGCAAGAAAAAAAAGAGAGGAGAGAGAATAGAGGGGAAAAAAAAGGAGAGAGAGAGAGAGAGAGAGAGAGAAATGACAGAGAAAAAGAGAGAGGAAATGAGAGAGAGAAAAGAGAAAAAAAGAGAGAGAGGGGAGAGAGGGAAAAAATAAAAAAAAAAAAGAGAAAAAAACATAGAGAAGAGGGCTTAGTGTGGCCGCGTGGGCTTACGCGGTCAACAAATCTTGGCATGTGAACTTAATCGATGTGATTAAAATGATATTTTTTTTAAAAAAATTTGTTTCATTTGTTTTCTTTTTCACTGTATATTTAGTTTACTTGTGGAAGTGGTGCATTATATTTTTATTATCCATAGTTGAAAGTTGAAACAGGGCCTCAATGTACAACTTCAAATTTGGTTTGTAGCTTTTTTTGATGCAGGATCCCACATGAAAGCTGCAAGGTGAATTTTTGCCTAAAAATATGAAAATACATAAATCCAAAGCGGTATTTTAATAATTTTCGGTTCTTGGTCGCTTCTCCATATTTAGCTTTGCTACTTGCAAATTATCATTTCATATGATTTATGTTGTTGCCTTGTTGACGATTCATCCTTTTTTTTTTTTTTTTTAGCTCTTACTACTAGTTAGTGTCATGCGCACCGATGCGAAATTTTTTTTGATAATATTATTAAACTCAATTAAGGTTGTAGAGTTCACGTGGTGACCCCTCAACCTAGTTTCTAGATAGAGTTGGGTTTCAAAATAAACTACGTGGGAGTTGACTCAGTGTGATCTAGTTGACCTGATGATTTAGTCAAAGCTCGATTAGAATTTTAAAAAACAATTAAAACATCAATTTAATATATTAAAAAGAAAAAACCTTGTTTTTTAACTTCAGATCCCAATTTTTATAATGCAAAATTAAACTTCAACTCAAGATCAAGATTTTTTTTAACATCATGATAACTCAACTCTAAGTAAACACCATGTAGAATGATAATTGTTTTTTTAAAAAAAACAATTTTCAAAAAAATTAAATAATTGAAGCAAAAATATTTTTTTAAAAAAAATTATTGAAGTCCACGGTAATTTGTGAAGTGGTGACCAATGAAATCTCCGCTTCTTTTAAAAATTTTATGCAAAATCAAACATCAATTCAATATTAAAATTCTTTTTGACACTGTGATAATTCAATTGAAAATAAATTAAATCAAATTATAAAACTAATTTTAAGTAAACACATAGTAAAATAATAAAATTAAAAAAAAAACACTAATAAATCCACAATATTTTGTGAGGCGGTGACCAATGAAATCACACCATCTCTTTTAGATTTTTTGTAATTGTAATACTAGGATTTTTTCTGAATAATCCGAAAATGGAGGAAGGGTTTTATTTTTCTTTTGTTGCTGGTGACCCTTGTGGGGCACTATTTTCGCAATGCAGAATCCAATATATTGCAGTGCACAACTAGCATTTGCAACAGTAGTGACTTTGTTAATTAGATTTAACAGTATACAGGCTAGATAAATCAAAAAACTAAATCATAAAAGGTCTGTGCAATCAAAGGTGGATAACCCCAGCACAAGAGCCAAATGAACTCTCACCACAGGTTTACAAAACTCTTGCAGCATGCTAATTGCTACTAGCAAGCTCAATTCTTGCTGGAAAAGATTTCTGATAAGGTGAAGGATCATGCAGACATAGACCAAGCAGACCAGCATCTATAATCTCACCAGCCATTTTAAACGGTATGGCATGGTGAATCAAGATTTTGGTCATAGCAACAGAAGAAAGAGAGAAGAAAATACAAGTAGCCAATAATGGGATTTTATTGCACAAGAAAACGGAAACACGTTGGCAAGCACTTCCATTCAGATCAATTTGTATTTATATTTATGGAAACTCGTAGAACTGTGACAATAGCATGAATTTAATCACTTGAACATCTAGAAGGGAAGATATGAAAACATATATATCACAATGCAGTACAATGATAAACTAAATAATAATTAGCACATATGAATAATCACTTAACTCGTGCATCATCTTCATCTTCAATATCCCAACTAAAATCCTCCTCTTCCTCCGCCGCACTCAACTGCTTATGCAAATCAACTCTACTTGTACCAGCACTCTTCCTGCTCCCAACAGCTTCCCCTTTGCTCTCATCATTACTCCCAATATCTTCAATCTCATCCCACTCAAGATCCTCCTCAGCCAGAGACTTGCTTGAAACCACCGAAACATCACTATCCTTAGGTGATTCACCCTCATCCCCCTTCTCCTCCAACTTATCACTATCCTCGCATGATTTGCTATTATCCCCCTCTCCCTTCCCCATCACGGCCTTCTCCTCCAACTTAACATTATCCTTACATGATTGAACAATATTGCCCTCTCCCTCTCCCTCTCCCTCCACCACCTCTACCTTCTCGTCCAACTTAACATTATCCTCACATGATTGAACAATATTGCCCTCTCCCTCCACCACTACTACCTTCTCCTTCAACTTATCCTCACTTATATCCACCCCAACTATTACCTTCTCCTCCAACTTATCCTCACTTCCATCAACCCCAACCCTTTCCTTCTCCGCCACATTCTCGACAATCATACCATCAACAATCCCCTTCTCTGCGTCTACTACGTTCACAGTTGATTCACTGCCTTTCGACAACAACCCATCACCCTCCTCCTTATCATCATCAAAATCCCAACTTAAATCCTCCTCTTCATCCCCAGAAATCGCTCGTTTAACAAGCAAAGCCCTGGCCTCCTCTGCTTGGTTCAACTTAAACATCCTATAAAAGAACCTGCTCCAAAAACTCTCATCATCAACTCTATTAGGCACAACCTCACCATAAATCTCCCTGATCACCCCATTTTCACTAATAAACCTCTCAATCTCCTCCTTTTTCTCATCAATCACAAAACCCCTTGATTTCCATTTCTCATAATCCTCCTTATCCTCAGGTTCACTACAGTAAGTATCGAAATCACATTGCAATGCACGCACTTGAGCATCAAAACGACTGTACTGTTTACCCAAACTACTTCTATTGGTATCAGTATTAGATAAGAGTAAATCACGATCATGATCATGATCAGAGGCTAAAATGGAGTCTCTACCTTGAGAAATGATCTGGGCCGTTGATTTCCACATGGAGGATCCAATCCCACCGATGGCTTGTCCAAAGGACTCCTGAGCGACGGCAGCGCTTGCCTCGAAGGAAGCGGGGAGATCATGGACGGCGCGTGAAGCGACATCGCGGATAATGGTGGATTCATTTTTCAAGCCGGATCCGAATTCTTCCAGGTCTTTCTTGTAGATTTCGATGACGGATTCAGATTTGGTTGCTAAGGTTTGGATGAGAGAGCCAAAGGACCAGGTGGAGTTTTGGGTTGGCGGGTCAGGGTTCGGGTTTTCAGAGCTGGGAGGAGGGGATTTGGGGGAGTCTGGTGGCGTTGGATCATCAGCGAAGACTGCTTTGAAGAAATTCATCGGGAATTTTTATTTTTTGGGGAAGAATTACCGTTTTGATTTGATGATATATGTAAAGGCTCTGTGGAGTGGCCGATCTTTAGCTTTCACACATTTGTAGACAGAAAATAATACAAATAATTGCCTAATTGGTAATATAATTTTCATGTTATTTATTTGGCGTACACATTTTGTCGAAGGCAATTAACAAGAATAATGGTCACCAACGGTAATTATCTATATGATGAAGTATTATCTTGAAAAAAAAAAATTCACAACATAATTTAAGTTGCTATCTATATTTTTTTTTGTGTTTGAAAAATACTTTTAAAAAAATTTTAAATTTTAAATTTTTTTTCAAATTAATATTTTTTTAGTATTTTCATATCATTTTAATGCATTAATATCAAAAATAATTTTTAAAAAATAAAAAAATATTATTTTCACATATTTTTAAATAAAAAATATTTTAAAAAACAATTATAACTACCTTCCAACCACAAACCATAATAAGTGTTTGGTATTTTGGTAGCTATTGTGGTTGTAGTTTGAAAAAAATTGTTTTATAAAAAGTATTTTTAGTTAAGGTTGGTTTGAAAAAATATATGTTTAGTTAAAACTGTGGTTGAAATTGAAATTGAACAAAAAGTAGTTTAATGTGTTTGGTTAAAAAAATATTTTTCAAATTGAGGTTATAAAATAATTAATATATATATATATATTAATATTGATGATTTTTAATTTAAATATTGTAGATTTAACTACTGTTATTACATCATGAAATAAATAATATTGATATCAAATATTTTTTATTATTCCATTAAACTATATGCAATTTCATCACGTACGAAATCTATCTAACAAGAACTATATTTTCTATGGTTTTTTAAGTGCGCAACAACAAAAACTGAATTTTTTGTTACGTTATCAAACAATCTTCTTCTAATTTTTTGAATAAAATACAATTACAAATAAAAATAAAAACTGAATTTTTTTTAACCGGATCGGACCCGGCAAAAACATAATTGGGCTTGTGATCAAATTCTGTAAATACTACGTCATCAAGCGATCTCCTTCTAATTTATATAGTGTTATTAAATAATATTAAACACTAGTTTTTTGAGTAAAATATAATTTAAAAAAAATAATTTTTTTTAATGTAAACCAGGTGAATTAATTCATCTGAGCACTGTTCATTTGGAGTGAACAATGTCCAGGTGAATTATATTCACCTGGTTGCAGCCGTGAGAGGCTCAGCTGCTTTTCACGAAACGATGTTTCGAGTAAAAATATACATGGATCCCATATGAAAAGCAGTTAAGTTTTTATCTTACCAAACTTCATATTTACACGGTCAGCTTTAAAAGCAGAAGCAACGCGCGTAAACAAACACCCACTTAGAGTCTGTTTGGTATTGCGGTAGCTGTTGTGGTTGTGGTTGTGGTTTGAAAAAAGTTGTTTTATAAAAAGTACTTTTAGTGAAGCATGCTTTACTGTTCATGCTAATTAATTAGCATGGAGGGGTAGAAGCAGCATTCGTCTGCTTTTTTTTCTCCTACGTTTTGAACGCTGAAATGCCATGGATTCCATAAATAGTAAAATGCTTTTTTTCTTTATTAAACGGGTTGCATCTGTATTTTTAACAAAAAAACAGACACAACCTCGCTACCAAACTCCTTCTTAGCTGATCACATATGAAGAAGCAACTGGAAAACAACACGGAGTGAAACACAACAGCACACCTGTACGAGATTGCTGGCCTAGAGGCCGATTTATCGACAAACATATGTGCTAGCACCACACTTTCAAGAAAAGATCTTCGGCGGCGCCACCCAGGCCCGAAGATAACCCGGTTCCTTTTTTTATATATATATTTTTATACACATATTTTCTTAACTTTTCTTAGTATTCTCTACACAATAAATTTTTATCACCCAATTCAATGAATATGAACCCTGTTTTTATTGGATAATCAAGCTCTTTTATCTAAACCAATAAAGCTACCTCTATTACTTCGCAGTACGAGCTACAAATAGCCTTGTCGCCTCTAAGTCTAGCCGTCGTCTTGGGAAGGGTTGTACGTCAAATCATACAACAATATGATCAGTACAATACACACACGTGCATGCCCTACTGCTGACCTGCAGCACCATAGCAACAAAGATTACCATTGCTTCAAAGAATATTTGCACAAGATAGTCGACATCTTCCCTCCTCCAATCAGCCCAGAGAGCATGTCCAATAAAGGAACAAGCCATGGATGCATTGTAAGAGAAATTTGGAAGACCTTGACGAAATTTGGATGTTATTTTTACATGGATGCATTGTAAGATCCCACTGCGTTTATGTTACAGAAGAATGTGATTCAATATATTATAATGCCACTGGGGCTTCCCTGACATTAATTGTGTTTGTCAAGAGAGAGAAGCGTGAGAGGGGAAAGTGCAAGAAATTTGCCAAAGACTCGACATGGCAAACCAGGCATGTCTTTTCAGCCAGCGAAATGCATTACAACTTGAGTGGATGGTAGGGCTAAGCCAATTCCACATAGCAGAACAGGACCTGCACTTTGAGTTGGGAAGTGGGCATTCCCAGCATCCATAACTTGTTAACAAGGATATAGAAGGGGATTCAACCGAAGTCCTCCCAACTCAAGGACAACTTATCATGATAGATATCATTCCACTTTTTGCAAGACTGAGGTGATTAGTTTCGATTAATGATGATTTATCCACTTTTCCTACCTGACAAGTTTCAGACAGCCACTGATGGATATACAAAACAACCGACGGTAATAACAGCGCCCTATAATTCATGCTAGAAAACAATTTAGTGTGCAAAAGAAATTGGAGAAAAGGCAATACACACAAGCAGAAGAAACCATAAAGTGGAAAACCATTCACATAGAATAAACATTTACCATGGTCAATTAGAAAAATGGAACACCAAGGACTCTGCAAAATGGAACAGCCCACTTAGACACTACTAGATTGCATTAATAACGTATCAGTTATTATCAATCTTACACCGAGTATCAGTTATTATCAAAGATATAATTGCATGCTGAAGAGAGTATGCTGCACAGCTAATTGTTTCTCTGACTCAGCACCCGCAGAATGGAAAGAAACAGGTTCAGAATGTCCAAATAGAGAGCAGCCGAGGCCAAAATATACTGATCATATGAGAAGCGCTTGATCAGGTGGTCAGTGTCATAAACTATGTATCCACAGAAAATCAAAGCGCTAATTCCACCATAAACTGCAGTAGATGTTGAGCCAAGTGGGAAGAACACCTGCAATATACCAGAACATCCATAACATCAGACCAATGTACTGGGTGAACAAGGAATATCTTTGGTTTGCTCAGAAAACATATCCATGGCAGAATGAATTGAAGAAAATGAGGCATCTAACCTGGATAAAACTAGTCAGGATGAGGATAATGAGGGCAGTGAAGAGAATTGGTCCAAGAAAGCTAAAGTCCTTGCCCTTCTTAGAAGCCCAGAAAGTGTATCCGGTTAGAGAGCAAACCACAGCGGAGGTCAGAATTAATGCCTCAAGCACGATTTTCCCTGAAAGCATTTGAATGCACCACAATATTCATATCATAATTACAAAAGCAGCTCATAAAGACACCAACACGAAACGAATTCAAACAGGATAAGATCAAGACGCCAACCTTCTATATTAGCACAGCTTGCTCCAACCAACAGGCTCAGTGAAACAGTGAAGAGGCCAAGAATGATTAGATTCACAGGGTGTTTCTGATGATACACATGCAAGGGCCACAACACTGCATTTTCCAACATTTATGATTTAAATTAAAAGCACAAGATCTTAAGAAACAAGCAAATTCATAATACTCTTCCACGTGAATTGACTTAAGCCAATGATATATTCGAGCATTTAGGCGTCTCACTTCCTGTTATATGCAAACAACAACGATAAAAAGAAACCCAGAGGCTTTAATCCAGTTCAAGTTTCAATTCCACCCCTACATCAAGACAAAAATACGCATACTATCCAAAAAACACAAACATGAATCAAGAAAACAAAAGACAAGGTAAAGATATTTCGCTTTAATCTTTAACCCAATTCAAGTTTCAATCTTAAACCTCAATCAAGATTCAAACCTTAACCCCAAAAGACATCCTGAAACATGAAATTTAAAGAACATAAAATCAGCATGTTGCAACCCTCGTAATTGAATTCAATTAGGTTTTAATAAAATCTCATATTTGGAATCATTTTGAGTGTCAATAATTGAATTCAATCTGTAGAAAAGTAAATCAGAGGAAACTAAATAGGAGAAATTAATGTTAAAAATATGCATCGAACCATCTCTTTTGTTGTAGACATTTGAAAAATAAGATAAAGATAGTATGGATATAATACAGTAAACAAAATGAATCGAGTTTTATTTTTTTTCCTGAATATGTGAATTTAGCTTATTTATTAATTGAATTCAAATTAAAATTTAATTACGGTAGAGAATTGGAAACCTGTAAGCAAATCAAGAAATATTACGTGAAAGAAAAACAGAAACGAGAAAGGAGAAAGGAGAGATCTTGAATTTTGAGTACTCACAAATAAAGGGAACAATTGATAGAAGCATAACGAACCCAAAACTGCCCCTGAGGAGATCAGTGATAGGAGTATATAGAACCGTAGCAGCAGCGACGATGGTGGTGAGGATAAGCTGAGCAGCCAAGATGCCATAAACTTTGCGAATCAAGCCCCATCGTAACTGGTTCTCTCCAAGACTCAAACCTGGGTACAAAGTCTCTCCATTCCCTGCCTCCAAATCAACCTCCTTGCCCGCATCCTTGTTGCTAACGCTCGAGTATCCGAACATCTCTGCTGACATTTTGTCTTCTTCTGTGCTTTCCTTGAAGAGAAGGGGCAGGGAAGATGACTTTTTATTCTTTCTTCTTGGTGGTGCGGTTTATTCTTTATTTCTTTTATTGAGAGAGAGGAAGAGGTGGATGACCAGGTGTTTGGCACGAGAAGTGTGACAGACGAATGGGGTGATAGGGAATGAGATGGGGTCCAGAGGAATTGAGGGGAGAGGAAGGAAGACGACGGTGGTGATACGGTTTGGGGCAATCTCCTCTGGATTTTTTGTGGGTGGGTGGGATCTGACCAAATATGCAATGGAGGCATTTCTTTGGAAAATGAGTTGTTACCAAGAAGGTTCCTTTCGAAAGGTTCTATTGTTCTGGAGGCATCCTATCCTTGTTGTCAAACTTGGATTGGTTGGCTTGTCGTTTAGGATGAAAAAAAAGATTGAAAAAAACTTAATTGACTTTATTAAAAATATAAGGTGGCCTGCTGAATTCATCATAGACCCTCATCTGATTAAAACTCAGTTCTTAAATATTAATTGTTTTTAAAATAAATTTAGTAAAAAAATTAAAGACATAAAATTAATATGTAGAATATTATGAAATTGGATTTTATTTTATGAATTTGATATAAATTTAATTGGCTTGGCTTTTTGCCATTAAAATGTTTCATGAGATGTATTTTCTTTTGTATTTTCTTCTTTGATAGGGTGAATAAATCATTTGGACAGTTGGATTTGCTTTGTCTTGGTCATTTTTTTTATTATAATTACCAAAAATAAAGAGGAAAAAAAAAAAGGGTACTACGAAGAACAGGGTGGAGCTAGGAATTTGAAGTTGGAGGAAAAAAACATATTGAGATGCAAAAATCATTTTAATTATTTTACTTAGAAAGTAGGGATTGTAAGAGATATTCATGAGTTGAATATTTATACTTTATTAGATAAAAAAATTTAGATGTTCATACTGTTAAAGAATCATTTCAGCTCAATAGTTTAAATCAGTGTTTTAAAATCTGGACTGGCCCGGCGGATCGACCCGGGACCCGACCGACCCGGGCCTGGGACCGGTCCGGGTGGAGGCAAAAACCCGCTCTGGAATTGGCCCGGGAAAACCCGGTCGGCCCGGGACCCGGTCCACCCGGTCAAACCTGGGTGAGACCCGGTCAATTTTTTTTTTTTTTTGACTGTCATTAAACGACGTTGTTTTTGGCTTTCTAAAATGCCAAAACGCTGAAGACTAAAGAGTGAAGAAGAACGAAGCAAAATCAGTAACCTAATTAATGTTACTCTTTGAAACCCAGCCGAGGAGCAGGGGACATCTGACCATTGATCGTTGTTGTTTCTCTATGAAAAAGGTTTGAATCTCCTTCTTTCACTCTTTGTTTTCTTTATTCTTGGTCGTTTTCTCATTTCTGGCATCAATTTCAATTTCAGAACTCTCAACTGATCTGCTGCCATCGAGCCCAATCGCTGCCATCGATTCATTGTTCGTTGATTCATTCGCAGCTCAGTCACCTCATGTATGTTTCTCTAAATTGA
>Ga0307517_10003580_pt1 | contig 24123 bp, 15 predicted proteins | sample 23_EM_MG_FD_194515 | JGI IMG/M metagenome (GOLD analysis project Ga0307517, IMG submission 194515) | Populus trichocarpa ectomycorrhiza microbial communities from riparian zone in the Pacific Northwest, United States - 23_EM | ecosystem: Host-associated > Plants > Roots > Unclassified | place...
ATAAAATTAAATACATAACAAAATGAAGTTATTAAACATTTATGAACTATGTAATTTACATAGAATTATACACATAAATAAGACTATACAACAATAACATCTAGATTAACGTTGTCCTACTATATATGATGGACCTACTATATATGATGGACATGCATGAATAAAATATTATAAGAGACATTAGTTAATTTTATAATATGTGTACATATTCCTGAAAAGAGAGAAAATATCAACATGTTTATAATAGTTTTGACATCAATTTCCCAAACATAATTAAATTTATTTTAATAACAACATTACGGATTTCACATATCAATATCAATGTTTTCTTTTGCATATATATTGAAACAAATCATTATTCATACATCTAACTTTAACATAATCTCATTAGGAATAACTTCCACCCAACTAATCCATTATGAATCATAATAATCACCTTAGTCATCATTCATGTAGTCGTTTAAGTAAAAATCCATAACCTTAGTCCTATTTATATGACTAAATGACGACTAAGTCTATAGTTTCATAACCTTAGTCTCATTTACATAGTTGACTAATTAAATAGCTCCATAACCTTAATCCCATTTATAAGGCCAACTAAGTAAATGGTTTCATTACCTTAGTCTTGTTTACTCAACCCACTAAGTAAATGGTTCTAAATTGCATGCATATTTCTTTCCACTGTATATACTATTGCCATAAATACATTTCCCAAAGCCAATATTTTTTAAATTGTATGCATAATTTTTTTTTCCATTGTATATATTATTTGACACGATACATTTACCAATCTTGTTTTTATATAAGATATTCAAACCTCCCAATCCTTTAATATTTTTATTTCTTTTCCAAATTTCTCAACTTACACATTAATTATTCGGTCAATATAAACATATCATCAATATGCACACCTATTATTTTCCAAGCTTCTTAATATATTCCATCACAACAAGCAACATTACTTATACTCACACAATATTTTAATATTCAAACATACATTCCAATGTATCTCAAATTATCTCAACATGCATTCAAATCAACAAAACCATTTAAATTACTAAATCTTAAAACCTTCCCATTGACTTAGCCACATTTAACATCACAAAAGTATCCAACATGTAATCCATAACTTTATGTAAAACATACATTACATGCACAATACTTATATCTAAACAAAACTCTTTTTCTAAAAACATAATTATTCATTAAAATATATTAATAAACATATAATGTCATACAATTCAACTAATTTTCAAAATCAAGCCTATAATCAACTTAACAATATCTTATAATTTTAGCAAAACCTTTACAATTTTGATTCTACTCTCTTTGTTACCATCCTAAATACATACCATAACCACACCAATTTAGAATTATTTATACAATTTCAACACTTTTACCTTACTTTCATATTATTAAACTCATGTTCCCAAATAAATTTATAGTACATACACACATATTTAACTAACCATTTGCCTTATATCCTAATTCTCACACAATATGCATCAAACTAACACATAACTATACATTTTCATTCAATTCTTCCATTTCCCCCATAATTTATTATGGACAGCACTAGGGTTAGGAATTACCATGGTTTTTCTTTTAATTTCCATCCTTATCTTACTCTCTTTATCTATTATTTCATACCACTTAACCAATTTATAAGCAATTTTTCATCTTCCCTAAACTTCTCTCATAAACCCTAGGTAAGAGATTATGGATTTCTCTTCCCTACACACCCAAACTCAAATAACGAGAATTAAAGACTATAGGATACTTTACCAAGTAAATTTAAAACCAATTTCCCCTTTTCTTTGCAAAGTTCTCCTCCAGTTCCTCTTATTTTACCAAGATTTTTTTCTTTCTCTCATTAACTCATAATTTTCTCTCTTTTAAACTCTTCCAAATCTTGTGTTAACATGTTTATTCCCCACTAATCACCCTTATAATACCCTAGGAACTCTAACTTTAGAGAAGATTTATGTGGAATTGCAAGAAAATAAGAGGAAGGGAGCTTAATTTCTTCTCTCATCGTTGTCGACCTCAATCTACAGGGAGAGTTGAAAATTTTTGAGTTTATTTACAATTTTTCCACTAGGAAAACTTTTCTTGGGTATTTTAAATAACTTCCCGGCTACCGGTACAACTTACACCATACATTCATTAAATTTATTTATATTCCTCATATATTTTTCAATAAAACTTCTCCCCTAATTATTTTTTATATTTTTATTTTTTTAGCCAGGATTTACCACTATTTGATAAAATTTATACATTTGAATCAGTGGGTCTTTTTTAGGCCCACGTGCCTTACTCTTTTGTACAAACCCAGCCCAACATGGCTATGCTTTGTTTTCTTAGGCATTATTTTTAGCTTTTTTTTTTAAATTTCATTATTAATTATGAAGTTTTTATTTAGTTTTATCTTTTAGTATTAGATTGATGATAAATAACTTTTATATTTTTTATTACATAATAATAAAAAAATTAAAGTGAAGCAATGGATTCCATAATCATGGTCACAGACTTGACATTTTGACTGAATATTAGTCAAAGAGTCGTGGTGGGATTTTTTTTGCTCTTTTTTAATATATTTTTTTATTTTTATTTTTAATTTTATAATTCATTAAGGGATTTGAATTTAATTTTATCATTCGATATTTGATATGTGGTAAATTAATTTTTGCATTTTCTATCCTATAATAAAATAAAAAATTAATTCAACAAAGTGAATTGCATAATATATTTGCAATGTTAACATAATCCCTAAATATCAATTAAAAAGTAGAATAAGAAATTTTAAAATTCAAACCATTTTATCAAGTTAAATACCAATACCAATACCAATATATTTTTTATATTAAAAAAAAATTATGTTCAAACCGCAATGAAAGCTTTGAGAGATAAACAAACTAGTTAAAACCTAAAATGAAATATGTAAAAGAAAAAATAGTAGTATTTGTGGGGGCGTGGCAGGGTGAAGTGAAAGGAATATCGTGCAAGATTCCCAATAATGACTTCATGGCCAGCTGGCCAAACTAATAAAAGACAAAACAAAAAAAAAAGTTCTAAAGAAAAAAAAAAAAAGGAAAATGTTTTTGTTCATCCGTCCCTGTTGTCTTGGTCTAGAAATATACATTGTGTTACAGTTGGTCTGGTCAGGTCTCTAAAAAGTAACATAAACACAGAGAGAAGCAGGAAGAATAGTTTGGAAGAAGACTCGTTGATTTGATCACAAGGTTCATCTCACACCTCAATTCTCATTGTATCTCAAAGGCCCTTTTTTGTTTTTTTTTGTGCCTTTTCTAAATATGAATGAATGCAAATCATTAACACCCACTTTTGGTTATTCAAGAAATTCATGCGTCTTCCTTTTGTTTTTTTGTAGTTATTTAAATCCAGAAAGTTGATCTGAAGATTAGAGGAAATACACAATCCATGTTATCATCAACCCTCCCTGCCTGTAAGTCAATTTCTTCTCTTCTCTCTCTCTCCTTTTTTTTTTTTCTCTCTTTACTGTGTTATTCTATGTTCAATGTGGAGGGAGGGGTAGAGGGAGATCATTTCTCGTCATTTTAAATTATGGGTCATGCTGGAATGTTGATTGTGGACTTTAGAGAATGAGATTAAAGTGGATGTTGTAAAGGGAAGTTTTTTCTTTAGCGGGTTCTCAATTTCTTTTCATAGTGAGCAAATTGAAACTTTTACACAGATGGGTGAATCCAATTATACTGATTTCATTAGCTTTTTTTGCTTGATGTAGTTGTTTTATCTTTTTGAATGCTAATGATTGATTTATGGTGAACTGTGGATGTTGAAATGTGTAAAGTATAAGATTGACATGTTTAACATGCTTGTCATCTGATGTGGCAGAGCCTTACGTTTGCTATTCCAACGTTGTATATCTTGTTTCGTATGGATTCCTACGACTTTTGATTGCTTCAGGCAAGTCTTGATGACCATGAGTTCAACTGTTTCAACTTCTCAAGGATTCCTTCCCCAGGCAAGGCATGGTTCGTTTGAATCCTCAAATGTTCTTGCTTCTGGTTCTTTAGGTCAGCCCGAGCTGGAATCCAATGGTAGCAATGAAGTGGAATTGATTTCTGCATCCTGGAACCAGGATTATGGCTGCTTTGCTGCTGGCACAAGCCATGGCTTTCGCATTTATAATTGTGAGCCTTTTAAGGAAACTTTCAGACGTGATCTCAAAAGTGGGGGATTAAAAATTGTTGAGATGCTGTTCCGGTGCAACATTCTGGCACTTGTTGGGGCTGATGCTAATTCTCAGTATCCTCCAAACAAAGTTTTGATCTGGGATGATCATCAGAGCCGGTGCATTGGTGAATTTTCATTTAGGTCTGAGGTTCGGTCTGTGAAGTTAAGGCGGGATCGCATTGTTGTTGTTCTTGAGCACAAGTTATATGTTTATAATTTCATGGATTTGAAGCTTCTTCATCAGATTGAGACTCTGGCAAATCCCAGAGGACTGTGCTGCCTTTCTCATGATTCAAATACATTTGTGTTGGCGTGCCCTGGGCTTCATCGGGGCCAGGTCCGAATTGAACACTTTGGGTTGAATGTCATGAAGTTGATTAATGCTCATGATTCTCATATTGCATGCTTGACCTTGACAATGGATGGCTTGCTTCTTGCGACTGCTAGTACAAGGGGCACTTTGATAAGAATTTTCAATACAATGGATGGCACTCGTTTACAAGAGGTAGCTTGTTAAAAATATAGTTTACAAGATGTCATCTTGAAATTTCACTGCAGTGCTTATGTAGTTGTATGTTACTTGATAGGGAAGTTGTATCATATGCTAAAAACTTATTCTGAGGTGCCAGTTATTTGTTACTTGCTTGTATCACTGATATAATGTTTAATGAAGCTCACTTCATTTGTTCATCATTCCCTTTACTTGGATTAGATTCCTCAGCAGCTATGGAAGCTTCTGGATTAGTATCCAATTAAATTTTAAACATTAATTGTACTATTTTCAGAACACGGGAATACATTCCCTTCTCTCTTCCCTTAGACGAGCAGCTAATAAAATTTTAAACAGCATTTTATGTGCTGATAATACCACTTTTCTGCAGGTGAGAAGAGGAGTTGATAGAGCAGAGATTTATGGCATTGCACTCTCTCGGAATGTCCAGTGGTTGGCTGTATCGAGTGACAAAGGTACTGTTCATATCTTCAGTCTAAGAGTTCGAGTGGCTGGAGAGGACTCATCCTCTCATCTGAGCCCTGCTCAGGGCCCGGCATTGTTAGAACAGAATTCATCATCTTCCCTTGATGGCCTTATTTCTCCAAGCACTAGTGCGAATCCTGGCTCGTCATTGTCTTTTATGAGAGGTAAGAAAGCTCTGTTGATAAATGGTTCTAAAGATGAACCTATAAATCCTTTCTTATTCTGCTTCCTGTTTTTCCTAGTTTTCCATTCTCTGTTCTTTTGGTTTGAAAATAACGAAAAGGCTTTAAATGACTCTAGTAACAACAATCTAGTTCATGGCTTGGATGAAGACATATAACTCCTATAATGAAATACATGGAGAAAATTTGATTTTTAAGTAACGAAACCTCGCGATATATTGTTGAAAGTTGCAAAAACATGAAAGAAGTGTCTAAAATATCATCTCATTTCTTTTCCCAAGATGTGTGATAGAGAATGCAAGAAATGGGATGAGTGAAAAGATGTAAATCTTAAATCTTACTACCTACCAATTATCAAACCTTGAATCTCCTATGGTTCTTATGAATCCACAGAAACCAAGGTTCTTGAAAGCAAGACGGAAAAAACATTCAACATTGTAATGGTAAATGACGATAAGTTGATTGTTTGCTTGTCAATCAGTTCCGGGAGACATGCTCTTTCCCTTGCAATGTTGCTTCTAGTTGCTTCTCTTCATGAGATTTGTGCCTTCAACTCCTCAAGTATAGGATGGCCAATTTCAATTTTTCACCAAATTTAACTTCCATGTCTTCTATTTTTTTAAGAACTAGCTTAAGAATGACTTCTTGAAGCAGTATAAAAAAACTCAATATCCATCTCAAATGACCTCTGTATATACATTATCCATGAAAAATTGAAGATAATTCCAGATAGCACTAAGTTGAGATTGGAAGCATGGAATGCCTTATCATTAATCACAACTTCTCATAAAACCATAGAGTTTGAACGACTCACGTTATATTTACCCCCTATCATATTGAAGAAATGCAGAAATCTAACCCAAAACTCCACTAGTAGCGTCAAATCATCGATGTGATAGCTTGTTTTATTCTTTTTAAGAACCATCATTTTTATTTTTCCTGCTACGAACATTTTATGGAAAAAGTTTATGGAGTAATTCTGCAGCGGGCTAACAGAAGTTGCTGAACTAATGGATTTAAAAGTAAAACTAGAACTAATGAAACTGTAATTGGCTCCATGGGAAGTAACTACACCTCAACTGCCAAATTTTTTTGCGTTTGGAATTGCATTTGGGTGCATTTCGAAAGTGTTTTTGGTTTGAAAAAAAATTAAATTGATGCTTCATTTTTTTTTTTATACTTTCTGATGATTTTGATGTGTTGATGTCAAAAATATTAACAAAAATTCTAAAACAAAATTATTTTAATGCATTTTCGAGCGAAAAACACTTTTGAAAGGCATCTCGCACCACAATACCAAACACGTGTAATCAATTTGAGTCACAAATCTGAATTTTCCTTCTTTTCTTTCATTTCTTTCTTAGGGCAAGAAAGAGGGACTGGGCTTATCCACTTGGTCTGAACATCTTTTTTCCTCCCCTTTTTTAATCCACTTCCTGTATGTGAGATGGAGTAGGTGCTTTGATTTCCTTTTGGCAGTAATAGTAGGCACTATCTTTGGTTGTTATTTCCTTAATAGCTTCTTATAACTCTTGTTAGTACTATTTAATAAATGAAATTGGCTGGTTCATCAAGAGAGAGAGAGAGATGAGGGTTATATATATCTTATGGGAGACCTTTTCCACACGCACTGTTGTTTCTTTTTCTCGTAAATGAAGTCTCATATTTCTTGTGCTTGTCCAGGGGTTTTGCCAAAGTATTTTAGTTCTGAGTGGTCATTTGCTCAGTTCCACTTGCCTGAAGACACTCAGTACATTGCAGCTTTTGCATCTCAGAATACTGTCATTATTGTTGGCATGAATGGGAGGTAATGCGGTTATTTTCATCCTGTTACCTGATGCTGTTATACATGTGCTTCTGTTTTCCTATTTGGCTACATAAGAAACTATAAGCTTTTGAAAGTAAAGGATTTAAAAATAAATAAATTATGGTTCATTAAAATTAATAACTCTAGCACTTAAAAGAAAAAAAAAATGATTGCTTGTCGTAATTCATTGTTGACCTTATGCTCTACAAAGATTTAGTTTTTGAATCTCCATAACCTAACCAACCACATCTTCCTGATCTGTACACTTTTTTCTGAATGAATTGGGAAGATAGAAAAGAAATGTAGATGGACATTGAAACTACTTTTCATAATTGAATGTACCGAACTATGGACTATGTGGATCGTTTAGCTAGTGTGCCTTCAATAATGACCATATCAGGTGGTGATCATTGTTGGCAAAGCTTGTTGTGGTAAAATTGTGGATATTGGACAGCGGGCACAACAATATAAATACAGTGTTTTGCATGTGTACTCTTTCTCTCCATCTCTTGACGGAATAGTTCTTCACAATTTTCTCTGTCTTAAAGATTTTTCCATTACCAGCTTTTACAGGTGCAGCTTTGATCCGGTTCATGGAGGACAGATGTTGCAGCAGGAATATGTCCGCTTTCTACAAACTGAGAGCCGGCCTGGATAGGGCAGGCTGTTAATTATACCTACAATATTTATTCTCCATACTCTGTAAATATGATTTTAAACATTCATAAATGGTCACACAAAAATATACATATAACTGTATAATATTCTTGGATTCAGTAATCAAGGCTGGATGACACAATCTCGTGAAGTCGCAAACTTAGCGCTGAATGGTAGCTATTAGACAATTTACTTTGTGCTAAGAACTTGTACACTGGGCATATTTAATCACTTGTTTTAGCTAGCAATTACATAAAACAAAACTGTGTAGTGTAGGTTTATAGAATGCAGGTTCCAAAAGATTGATGACTGTGAAGTTCAGTAAAGATACATGCATTGAAAGGAAACTATTCATTCCTGCATTTGAAGTATATGAATCATATTTAAGATCAACTATATGACATGCTTCTACTGTAATTTTTCTTTGAAGAATGAAGAAAAAGCCTTCTCACACATAACTGCAAAGAACCAAACGAAAATCTTGCCAAAACTCAAGGGGTTGTTATCAACTGAAACAAGTACCAAGTAATGTAGAAAAGAAAAAAAGAAAAAAATTCCTGTAAATTATCCCTGTGATGTTGTCAGGGAAGTAAGACTTTCGCAATAAATGGTAAGATTTTCTGCAGAGCAGGGTAGTATCTTCCTTCTAAATGTTTTCTTTTCCTCATCGTAGTAGAGCAGAAGACGAGTACCAGAGTTGAATATGATTTCTGTACCCTTGACGCACTGGAGTTCTCCAACAAATTTCGGAGAAATTTTGCTTATGTCGATTGTGCATGCTTTTGACCATATGGAATTCTCGGGATTGGTTAGTCTCCATATTGCAACATGAGATAATGCTAAAGTCTCCACCATGTACAAATGCCCACGTAGTTCCACCAGTTGCGTTGAATGTCGAGTAGGCGATTTCCAATGACGAGGAGTGTCAGTCCTGTGATCAGGATGAGTTATGGTTTGGAACTTCTCGTCACTAAGTTTAAACGAGACAATAAAATCGTTATGCCTGTGGAGTGCTTGATGTTGCCCAAGATCGATCTTCCAGTAAATAGTTTCGTTAGCAAAAGCTGGAAAACCAAACTGCTCCACCAAATATGGGCAACCTTCTTTTACTGCCCTCCATTTAAGTCCTCTTTTCTCTGGAAGAAGAGTGAAAACCGAGCACTCTAGTTTGCAATTCGAGGAAGTTCTTGATTGCCGAGGAATATTTAACCGCACAATCTTGTGTGTTTTTGCTGAGCTCAGATATCCGATCCCGAATCCTGCTATTCCATTTCTATCATATGGCAGTGCAAGAAGACGACGAGTGCTAGGGTTAAACACATAAATACGTGTTTCTGTAGCTAAGCAAAGCAAACCAAAGCAACCTGGCAATACGAGTTTAACAGGTTCTTGCACCTTAACCTGAATCGGACTGAACATGTTCCCCTCAGTGTCTGTCGGAATAAAGTTATACACATACCGGCATCCGATGGATTCAAGCGGCTGAAAATCAAAGTCAGACCACCGCAAAAGGAATCGAGGTTTCCTCTGCGATCGATCGTAGTGCAAGGCTTGGAAGCCAAGGCTCGAGTCAATCATGTAGTGCCATAACTTGCATACAGAGTTGAACCTCAAAAGGGTCTTCACAGGCAGTCTTGATAGAATGTCTGCTACGATGATATTGTTTCTTGCGAGTTGAGAAACCATCTCCTTTCGATTTTGAGCCCTAATCGCCATATTTGAGAAAATAGGACTATATATCTAGCAAACCCTAATAAAACAATCAAGAGAATGTGGCTGATGGGAGATTGATTTATATATATATATATATATAGGCAATCCAACCACCGCATATATTGTTGTTAATTTAGGAAAAGTTATGTTGTTGTATCCTTTTCTATTAGTATATATCTTCAAATATTATAATGTTTCGTATTTTGTTGTGTATTCGTCCCCTCTACTCTACAAGTATATATACATGAAGGAAATACATCAAGTTGTTTCGGAAATACTGATTTTATCAAAAGATTTTCCTTTGAAACATTGTATTTATGTGATTAATTAGTTGGTGGGATGTATTTATTCAATGCATGAGAGACCGTTCGGTAAGTGAATTAGGAAAGAGTATTTAGCAAGATTTGCATTAGTTATATCCATCAAGTTATTCGTATCTAACAATTATTTTTTACTTAGTTTGTTTTTGTATTTTAAAAATATATTTAATTTTTTTTATTATTTGTTTTACTTCCAATTAAATTTTTGTTGATGATTTTAGATTATTTTGATATTCTAATATTGTCAAAAATAAATTTTAAAAATTAAAAATTTATTATTATGATATATCTCTAAAAAAATATATTTTAAAAAGCAACTGCTAACAAAATACCAAACAGGTTTTAAATATTTTTTACCAACTAATTTTGAGTATTTAATTAGGTTTACATAGATACATTGTACTTGCCTCATTGTACTTGCCTCATTTATTTATGCCTCTTAAACGTTTAGATTTAGGCCTCGTTTATTTTTCCATTTTAAAAATGCTTTCGAGAAAATTTATTTATTTTCATTTGTTTAAAATTAATATTTTTTTAGTTTTTCAAATCATTTTGATTTGCTAATGTTAAAAATAATTTTTTTAAAATAAAAAAATTATTATTTTGATGCATAATCAAATCAAAAACACTTTGAAAAACAACCGTTACCACACACTCAAATGCTCCCTAAAAGAGGTTTTAGGTTTCCTCCCTTTTCTTGTAAGATCTCTGGGTTATTTTTGCTATGTCAGTGTATAAATTATGCAAATGCATAATCCTTTTTAGGCAATTTGTATATGAGAGAGAATATAAATTGAAAAAAAATATTAATATATAAAATCATGTGTAATTTTTAAGGATGAAATTGTAAATAAAAGACTTTAATGATTAAAATGAGAGAGATAAAAAACCCCCGAAATGTTCATATGAATTGTGTAGTTATTAGTAGACAACGTGATGTCTACAAATAGTGACAAAAGTGGCATCGTACTCTCATGGGAATTGACATTTTAGCTTTGCTGTATATTATTGTTTCTAGACATCATAGAATTGACATTTTGAAGTACGTACCAAATACAGTATATTCATGTGATAAAATTTAATTTATTAATTTTTGACAGTCTCATTTCAATCCCTAAATACATCAAAATCCAATATTTACATTTTGCTTCTCAAACTTCATTTTGTTACAATTTGGTCCCAAATTGTCTAAAGAAAAGAATAAAGGAGGAGAGAAGCGTAGTTGCGTCATCAACATTGCGGCTAATGGCCTTACGATGTTTAGTTACTAATTAGCTATTTGACTTGTGTTTTATTGCGGGTTGTATTTTTTTTCCAATAAAAAAATTGGATATGCATGCTTTTTCGACATATTTTCTTACATAAAAAAATTATAAGTGCAAATTAAAAAGTTTGTAAGTATCTAATTAAATAAATTGAGAACCATCTGTGTAAATAAATGAAAAAAATTCATTAATGATAACTAAAAATAAAACTAAAAAAATTATGTGAGAGATTTAGATCAAGATTTGATCTTAAAATATGGAACGTTTACTCATTTGTGTTTATCGAACTTATTTATTACAATCAATTTTTTTATTCAATCAAACGATAATAAAGATACACACACATGAAATTAATTGAATAAAATAAAAGAAAAACAAAATTATGCAAGGTTTCACATATTATCTAAAATATTGTTTTTCTATTTTTAAAAATAAATTTTATCTATATAAAACATAAAAAATTATAGATGAATCTGAACAATATCTTCAAAAATTAAATACATAGAGAATAATTAAAGAAAAAACTCTATTAAAAAACGCTAAATAAGCAAAATAAAGATTCATAGAGGAGGGATATCAATTGAAACATAAATTAAAAAAAGGTATTTTAAAATTTCAAATAAATATAAATTATCGTTCGGTTATTTTATTTTTGCTAGAATTCCATTATAATTCCAAAAATTAAAATCGGGGTTTTGAATTACCATATAAAGGTTCCGATTATCCAGATGAATATACCAAATAAAATTTCAAATTTCCCACTTTTCTTTATCTTATATCCCTCCTATATTAGATTATTATTTTTATTTAAATTATTTCTATATTTAAATTTGAGGGTTGGATTTTTTTTTTGGTTGGGATTTTACATCTTGGATGTTGATATGTTAAAAGATGGCATTGATACTCTCCTTAGTGATGGTATATAATAAGAAGAGGGAAATACTTCTGAATATTTATTATTGATGCAATAATTGGATGATTAAAATACAATCAAAGATAATAGATTGAAAATAAATTTTTTGTGATAGAAAGACAAGCGACCATGATTACACCATATCTATAATAAATATGTTATTTGCTTTTCCATGAATCTTTAAAGCCAAACCTCACCAACTATTATAATAAAAGCTAATTGGTGTGGGAAAATCACTTTAAATCAAGATATTTTTTACTATGGATTGTAATAGTAATTTTACTTTCAATTTCTCATCTTTTCACGAGTAGAAAAACGTTTCTTTGGCCTTCTTTTTCTTCTCATTCATTGCTTATTCTCTTTTCTTTTCTTTTAACTTTTTACAACTCAGATTACGAAGAGAATGAAAGTGAATCGGATAAGAGGAAATTACAGAGAGAGGATGAAGATGGTGCTTCCTGTGTTCAGTCCTTCTCCTTTTTCTTAACCAAATTGGTAGAAGAAATGGTAGAGAAGAGGGCACCAAATTGACAGAGAAGAGGACAAAGTTGCTATAGAGAGAAGAAGACAACAAAGAGAGTGTGGAATTTTATGGTATGATTAATGATGAGAAAATTGTGTGGTTTGTTTTTGTCTGTTCTTAAGATTAACAAAATGGATGTATCTAACGAAAACATTCTTGATTTCACCATCAAACCTATAGATTTTTAAGGAAAAGTAGTGGACTTTATGGGTTCTAACATCAAAGGTGAGATCTTTTTCAAAGATCTAACATGTTTTTATTGTTTTTTTAAATAATGTTCGAAGGATTAGAAATGGATAACAAAATGTTTGGACAACAAATTAATGGGTAGAGCAGGAGAACTTTGAGCATGTTGAATCAATATTTTATTGGAGGATAATAAGTATATCCTTGCATTGTTAACAAGAGAAATTTGCAAGAGTAATTTTTCTTTGTTCTTGATTAGAGTTTCTTAAAGTTGTAAGAACGTGAACATGTATCTAACAATTGTAGTCAACATAGTAGAGTTTAACTTAAATTCTGCATCTATTTATTGAAATTTAGTAGTATTTGGCAGAAGTATTTGTTGCTTTTTTTTTTCCTTAACAATACATCAGAAATTTACAAGGAATTATTAGTTAGATGTCTTGAGACCATTCAACACATTTGCATGAGTATTTTAATTCTCAACAAAACCATTACCTTTGCCTGGCTCACGAAAATTATGCAAATCCTAGGCGCCAGATCCAAGCTACTTGGGCTTGGCAACAACACTACACCCAAGACACTTGGATTTGACAACCACGCCAGGCCCAAACGTCCGTGCCAAACCCAAGCATCATGGGTCTGGCAACCAAGCCACACCCAAGTGCCATGGGTCTGGAACAACACCAGACCCAAGCGATTTTGGTCTAGAAACCACGCCAGACCCAAGCTCCCATGCCAGACCTAAACATCATGGGTCTGGCAACCAAGCCAAACCTAAGTGCCATGAGTCTGAAACCACGCCATACCTAAATGATTTAGGTTTGGGAACCACGCCAGATCCAAGCTACTTGAGTCCAGCATCTTGGGTATGACAAGCATGCGAGACCCATGTTATATGGACTTGACAAAAATTGCAATGGACAAGCTTTGATTTTTATTTGGATTTCACTCTCACTGTCTTGATTGTGTATTAACTTCTCTACATCTTAAAACCTTTCTATCTATGTTACTGTTTATGGTTTGTGTTAATTTCTCTTTATATTATTAGCTGTTAAAGTTTATATTATCTTACATATTTAGCACAAACATGAACCAAGTTCAGCGCAATGACAAAATAGAAATACAGTAGCGGATAATGGGCATGTATCTAGTCTTATCTATAGAGTGATTATAAAATTTTTTTAGAAAAAAGAGTAAAAAATAGTAAAAATCAACTAGTCAAGACTTATAGTTGACCAACAACTAGGCCTCGTATTTCCTAATTCAACATTGGCTATGACTTGCCATTTGAAACTTCTACACATCATAGTAAATTTCATTGGTGTACCACTACAAAGCAAATGTTATCCTGAAATTTTATAGGATGTAAAAGTGTTATAGGTGGATCTAACTATTGGGTCTAATTCTTTCAAGACAACTTTCTTTGTGGTAGAAGCAAACACAAGTTACAACGCTTTACTTGGATGAGATAAAATACATGCTAATATGTGTGTCATCATCATTACATCAAGCTTTGATGTTTTGTTACTAGATAGATTAATTGAAACAATTAAAGCAAATGATAAGCCATTCATGATCAATTTAGAGATGATACATGCATGATTGTATAGCGATGACAATGCCTTGGTCATAGATAATATAGGTCATTTATTCGATTTTTTAGTAAATGAAAAGACAATATATATGGGACAACTAACAATAGACTTTGCTAGACCAAATAACTTATAATAAGAATGTAATGATATATAAAAAATAGAAACATGGGAATAAACAAGTCATTATGATTTAATTGCATGTTTCTGAGATTTTTAATGATGTTTTTACAAATATTGGGAACTAGAACAAAATTTATTCAATAAAATCGGATCACGATTATAAATTGATTTTGCTCGCGATGATCTCTAGAAACATAAAAAATGTTTATTCATTTTATTATTCTACAATGTGTGAAGTTTTTTATTCTTACTATCTAACCAGACAATTTCCAAGTGCATAATATCATATTTCTCATTGTTTTTTTTGTTTTTTTTTTATCATCATATTTATTATTGTTATTTCCGTGGGTAATTTACCATCAGTCTGTCCAAGTTCTTTTGGGATTTAAAAAGGGAGGCCTTCCTTTCCTTGCATATATTTTCCGTTTACAACTAGTAATACAAAACAATTCATCAGTAATTTGTTGCACCGACCTGACCCTCTTTCTCTTATAAATTACTAGTAGCAGTATAGCAGCATGGATTATTCTTCTTCTGCTCTCAGATTGGCTTACTCCCGCGCGCTGCTATCTTCTGTTTCTTTCCGGAATCGATCATGTCTCTTGCTAATATTGCTGTAGGGTTCCGATTTAACCCTACAGAGGCTGAACTTGCTTGCCATTATCTTTACAACAAAGTCATGGGTCTTCCTCTATCTTGCCCTTACATTGTTCAAGATTATGATCTATATGGTCATGAGGAGCCTTGGCAGATATGGGAAAATTTTGGAGAATACAATAATACTACTAGTGATGATGAGGATGATGATGAAGTTGAGGCTGGTCCGTCTCCTCAGGATGATCTTTTCTTTTTCACAAATTTGAGAAAGATAAACCCTGGCATGAAATCCTCCAAATTTGATCGTGGTGTTGGGTCCAATGGGGGCCGTTGGCATGGTGACGATGTTCATTCATTCCATTCCAAAGGAATTACTTGGAATCGAAGGAGATATTGTTACAAGAATCCCAATATAGGCACTCCTGATGCTTCCTGGATTATGTTGGAGTATTCCCTCGATGATTCTCTTATGCAGAATGTTCCTCATTATACTGTGCTCTGTCGAATTCGGAAAAAGAGTAACAAGAATTGCAGTAGAAAGAGGAAATCAAGCCAATCTAGCTCTCAGCCTGAGCCTAAACGCCAGTCGAAGAAATTGAACTCGAAATTGAGGACACCTCCGATTAAAGAAAAGAAACTGTTCATGTGACAGCACACCCACCTCACGTTCACGTTCCTGTGCCTTCGTGTGAATATCTCTGATCAAGGCTATAAATTGATATGGTTCTCAATTCTTGAAAAAAATGTTATGCATTCTATTCTCTCTGGTTTCTTGGATGATTGTGTGCTGCTGCATCATCTTCCTTGCTGAAAGAAACCAGTTTTGATGGTGATGATTTCAATTTCACAGATTCCGGCCCCAGTGTGTGTTTCCTACAGTTACGTTATAGCTAGATTGGCTAGATGCAATTGTTGTAGTTATTTAAAATTAAAACTTACAATTGTTTAGTTTATGAATTAATAAAAAATAATTTTTTATAAACAAAAAACTGTTTTATAATAAATCAAAACCTAAACCTAAGACTAGATTTAATTAGGACCCGAAGCTCGTGGATTTCACTTTGTATAAGTCCTCACTTCTCTGAAAGTATTGATGCCCTAAAGACATTTTTTTTTAATTTTTTAACTTACCAATTACAAGAAAATCTTATATTATTTTGAAGCGTTTTAAGTTTCAAAAAAATATATAAATAAGGATTCTTTGAAATCAATTACACATGCACCTATAATTTTTTTTTAATGGTTAAAATATGTTTGTTGAAAAATATTTTTTAATAAAATTTTAACAAAAAAAATAAGTAGAACCCACTTTTAATTTAATATTAAATATATTTCCATTAACCATGTTTAAAAAAAAAAAACAAATTTCTAACTGTTGTTTTATTAGTTTGCACTAGATTGATCGATGGTCTGCATTTTATTGAAGGTCAAACTGATTTTTTTTAACATAAACAAAGATGTTTAGGCTATTGTTGTTAAAATCACGAATTGACTCGTAAAATCGTATGATTTTAAGAGTCAACATGTATATAACGTGTAAAATCAAATTAAAAATTCGAAAACCAACAGACTCGGTCAACTCGAATCAAGTTTACGAGTTTTGCAAAAGTTACAAAATTTATTGACTCTCCCTCCCGAGTTCACAGTTGACGTTCCCCACTCCCCAGCCTTTCCTTTCCCCTTAGCCTTTTGCCCAAATCTCACATTCTTAACCTTAATAGGCTAACAACTTCCACTCTCTCTTTTAAATTAGATGACATACGCATAGATTCAAGAGAAAGGATTGAGGATCACAACAGGGAAAGGCTTGAAGATGGGTTATGGGTTGGGGATATTAAGAGAAGTTGGGGTTGGTGAGGGAAAGGTGGTTGTGGAATGTCGGTGCGGTTTAAAGCATGCAAGAATCCGATGGAGAGAGCGAAAGAGGAGTGCTTTGATGCTCCACTCCAGGACTAGGATTGATTCTTGTTGATGATCACCATGGCCACTAGCTAATCTTAATCACAAGTTCCCCTTCTCTAATAGCTACCATCATATATTCATAATTGCATAATTGTACTGAAACGTGAAGATGATAACTAGAGCTTGGTGAGCATCCTCATTTTAACGGGTGTCATTAAACCTTGTTTGGCTACATGGGTTCATCTTATTACTTGTTGATCTGGTTCTATTTAGGTTGAGTTTTAAATTAAATTAGGTAGTGGTTGACTCTGCGTGATACAATTGAACTACGACTTAGATGACTATTAAAATATGGTTTGATTTTTCAATTTTTTTTTTAAAAAAAAATCTTGAAAGATGTCGTTCTGTATTGATTCAGATCAACTAGGGCTAACCACCCAATCCGTGACCTAGTCTGAGTTTGGAGTTAAATATTGGTGTTGGTGTCGGTGCTAGTAGCAGCACTAATGTTCATAATATCGGTGATGGTACTAGTAGTAGCAATAATAATCTTTTAGATAATAATGATTTTGATGAATGTTTTAGGAATAATGAGGAAGATAAAGACAATGAGGCCATGTTTAGTTTACATGACATACCAACAGATTGTTTGTTTTAGGTTTGTTAATTTTTAGTTAATAAAATTCTATGGACATAATTGTATTGTATTTTTAAATTATTTAAACCATGTATGAATTTTTATTTGAATTATGTATTTTAAGGTGTTTGGATATTTGTATTGTTTATTTCACTTTTATTTTAATTGTGTTATATTTGGAATTGTCAATATATAATTAATTAAAATATTTTACTTGCAATTTTACGATTCGAGTTTATATTGTATATTTCGTTTCGTGTCAAAAAAACGTTTTTAACAATCTTGGTTTAGGCATTGCTAGTGAGTTTTAAAGAATGAAAAAAAAAAAATGACTCCAGTCATAAGCTCTATTGGGTCCGATAAGATGGTTTCATTTAATTATATGATAGAAAAAGCAACGATAATAAATACACATGATTTTAAAAGAAAAAGTGATAACGATGACTAGAAAAAAAGAATGCTTATCAAAAGGGAAAAAAATACAAAACCAAATTCCAAGATAATTCAATGTTAAATGATGAAAATGAAAAAAAAAATTAAAATTAAAAAAGTAAAGCGCCTCAAGTCAACCCGAGCTAGCATGAAAAACTTGCAACCCAAGTTTATGACCGGGCCAACCTCATAGAAATAAAAGTGAAAAAATAATGATAAGCGATTCCCAACAATTCAAATGTAGAAGGATGAAATAAAAAAAAAATCAATCAATCAATAAATAACTAAAAAAAACATTTGCAAACTTGGGTAAGATGCCAAATGTTGCGTGTCGAATCATATGAACATGATAACCTAATAGAATGCAAAAAAATAAAATAAATGATGAAGCTTAATTTTAAAAAGAACTCAATTTTGAAAGACGAAACTGAAAAAAGAGATAAAACAAAGCAACCCAAGAAAAATAATTGAGTTAATTGGCAAAATCTATTTTCCAAGTCATGAGATTGTGATAACTTGATTGAAAAGAAAATGAAGAAAATCACAAAGCCCATTTTGCAAAATAAACAACATCGAAGAGTGAAATATAAAAAAGTGATGTCAACCTGTGTTAACTTTTCAAACCCGTGACCTGAGTCCCTAAATCAAAAGCACTCCATCTGAAAAATTCATAAAGTCCAATTCCCAACAAATCAAATGTCAAAGGATGAAATAAAAAAATTATATAAAAGGATAAAAAAATAGAAATTAAGAGTATGAAAACCAAACTTGAAAAATGAGAGTACAAATTAAAATTTTGTATTGAAGGCAAAAATTAAAAAAAAAATATCAAGTTCTCAAATGGATCCAAAATAGAAAATCAAAATCAAAGGAATAAAGACTAGATTTGAAAAAAATAACAAATCACAATTATGAATTCAAGTATGAAATTAAAAAACAAATCAAACTTTAACAAAAGAACCAAAAACAAAATTTTAAAAAAAATAAAGGACCAAATTTTGAACGGCATGCGTGAATTTCAAAGTGAGGAGAGAGAAAAGAGAAAAAAGAAGAAGAAAAGACCGTTGTTGAAACACCATGACATAAACAATGACACGTGCCTCCTCACTTAGATGGAGACACCTTGACGCTTTTAACACCATGATGAAAGTTATCGTTTAGAGGCCAGGAAACATTAAATACGTTGCTAGAAGACCACGAACATCTTTCACCTGCACATGCTAGCCAACTATTTTTTAAGTTATATTTATATTTTAAAAATATCAAATTGTCCCTTAATTAACTTGATAATAACTAAAAAATTAGGATGAATAAATAAGTTTTGCTTTAATACTAATTTAGTAATTTTATTTTGCTTTTAAAATGTAAAAAAACCTACTTATTTTTTATCAAATGATAATAACTAATAAACCTTATAAAAAACCTTTATTATCCTCTATAAGTATTTTCATTGATTTTTCTTTTTAAAAATAAAATTAGTCATTATATTGTTACAATGAAAAGTGAATCATCTCACTTAACAATGTTTTTCCCTCTCTAAATAGCTTTTATTAATATGTCAACTTCGCGTTGACTAGATTTCAATTGAGTGGATGAAGCTGTCTGCATTGTGTTTTGGAAATTTTTTTTTAATTTTTTTTACTTCAAATTAATATATATTTTTTTATGTTTTCAGATCTTTTTGATATGCTGATATTAAAAATAATTTTTCAAAAATAAAAAAAATATTATTTTGATGTATTTTAAAATAAAAAACAATTTAAAAAATAACTACTACCACGCTTTCAAACACACTAAAGCTGAGTTAGCGACTGTCTTCAATTATATTTGCTTTGGATGTTTCGGTTTTTCTATTCTTGCATTGTTGAGTTGGAACTCTTTAAGTATGTTTTTCATTACATATTCGGTGGTTTTTTCTTTCTCGTCCACATTTAAACTACATAAATTGGACTTCAAAGTTTTTTGTTTTTCTTTAAGAGAAAAAAAGCATTAATTTGATCTACCAATTTTGGGTATTTATTTTTCGATGAATGAATTTATGTTTAGAATGGAGGGAGTTGAGATGTTCCTTGCGTTATCTTCGTTGCTGCAACAGTTTTGTAAAGGGTTTTAAAAGCATAGCAGGTCCATTATTAATTGAGAGCAGGTACTGATGCATTGTTGCAGACTCATCATGCATAGGTACTAGCTTTTGCAGGGTGGCCCTGCCGTGTATTATTTTACTTCGCATCAGGATGCTGATCTTTTAAATTAATACAGAGCTAGATTCTTCATGACCAGATAAACGGGTATCAGTTAGGAGATCAAAGCTCTGCCATGACCCTGGCAATACATTTGGTTTAAGCTGGCAGGAAGAACAAAGCGGTCCTGTTCTTGTGAAAAAGGAAATGCTTCCCTGCCTTTCTGTTAGCTGTTCCCCTGTTGCCTGAGGAAATCATTATCGTTGATGATAACCTCCTTGATTAAAATGGATCTTATTAAGTATTTTACAAATAATGCAAAAGATTTTCATTATCCCTGCAAATCACAAGTACTATTTCTGCAATTGCTTATTGAAAAGTCATGGAGGGATTATAAATGCAGGGCACATTTGGTTTCCTGGAAATAATTCGTTTTTGGGCAGCCTTGATCGGTTATGACTCAGTAGTGTCTGTTAATGATTTCCTGCAGGCTTAACCATCAGAGAGACTTGCCTGATTGATCTTAGGCTGCTTGTTGAGTAATTTATCTGGTAAAAATATTGAGCTTGTGGCACTGACATCACCTGATTGTTTGAACGGTGACTGAAATGCATTGACGTAATTGAAACATTTAGCAATATTTGATGTGTGATTAGAAGCACTCAAGGAGGAGAACTGAACGAGTAATATAATGTTCCTCGAACAACTTGAATATTGTTTAGGATTTGCTTTCGGTTGATGGTTCTGCTAATATAGGGCAATGCAAATATATGAACTTCAGCGTGTTCATGCACTTCCCCGGGCCAGCAGGGTTTGTAACCAAGAATTTGAACGTATTACCAGCTGTTCTTTCTGGTTTATTTCTCCCTTAGATTGACTAAGACTCCAACTCAATTTTTGATGCCCTGTCTCAGTGGCTGCAACATTTTAGTCTTGGAACTGGACGACCAAAGCAGACTGTTGCATCTATGTACACTGCAATGGTAAAAGATGGAAACTTGACGTGGCTTGCCTGCAACAAGGCAGACAGTTGCATCTACACTGTGTTTTGCCTGCTCCTAAGATTGACCAAACTCCAACCTTAGTTTTTTGTTGAAAAGAAGGGACATTGTAAGATCTTTGATGTATACTCTTATAGGTTTATCCTGAATACTGATGCCGCACTCTTGAACAGTCAGCTTGTGATTGCTGCTAAATTGTGAAGGAGAGAGCACAAAAACAGAATAGATACAGTGTAGTTGTAAGAGTTATCATCAATTTACAGTGTAGAACAGGCTAATTTGCTCTTTCTAGGTCTTAAGCTAATTTTCTTTCTGTTGCAAATCACAGCCTCAGTTTTGCTTCTTCAGTGAAACAACAAACTATTTTCCAGTCTTCTTCTTCTCTCTCTCTCTCTCTCTTTTATTAATACAGTGCTGAATATCTGACTAGCTTGACTATTATTTCCACAGCACCAGAATAATTCCATTAACAAAAATTATCACTCTGCATGTCAAAAATAAAATAACAAGGCCACTTGTGTACTGTCATTTACCTTGGAATTTAGTGTTGCCTTTTCCCCTTCACCACATAAGAGTATCTCTGCTGAATGATTATATTTTGCAGTTATGTATAGGTGAATAATTGTGAATCTAAACGAAAGATCAGATTTCAAGTGCATGGATTAAGGTTAATCGCCCGGTAACACCTTGAAATATCTCAATGAGATGTACAGTGCATTTAGATTATGAGTAGGGAACATCAAGAAAAGTAAAATCACAGAGAAGGAGCTCTCTCAGCAGAACCAGCAATGACAGTGAGCAAGTTGTTGCCAAAAGGATCGCTGAGATGTTTTGCGAGGTTCTCCACGGGACCTTCTCCAGTAACATAAGCTTGGAAGAAGAAACCCAGCATGGCAAACATTGCAAGTCTACCATTCTTAATCTCCTTCACCTTCAGGAGTGCAGCTTGATCAGGATCCTTTGCCAAGCCCAGTGGGTCAAAAGGACCACCCGGGTGAAGCTTGTCATCAAAACCCTACCAATAATACAAGATGACTGTGTCATTGCCACCATTTTAGAAAATAAGGTAACCCTACCAGTAATTAATATTCAATCGTAAATCTCTACCAGCATATTTGAGAGCCTTAGGCCATGCACCATACGGTTCAAATAGATTTTAAACATCCAGATTTCAAAATCTTCTCAAATTACAAATAATTGGTTGTTAATGACCTTGTTTAGCAAATAGAAGGGGAAATTGGGACACGTTAACCTTGTAGCTAAGAATTGTGCAACTAATTATCCTATAAATGATTCATAGTTCCTAGTATTGTAGAAGTGCAGGAGCATGAAATGAGCTATTCTTAGATTGGGATGGTAGACAAAATAGTGTCCAAGCACAGTACCAAGCCATTAGTGATTCTGAAATATTCAGCACCGCCAACAAGGATAACCTCAGCAACGACAGCAAGGACGAGGTTGATGGGGATGTTCTTGCCAAAGTAGTTCAATGTGTTGCCATCAAGAAGTAGAGCTCCTGTCTGCAGCAAGTAAACAGAAATCATTTATACTCTTGTCTAATATCATGATAATTTTCTATCAAGATTAATTCCGAGACAAGAAAAATCAACAACTGTCATTGAAAAAACCAATAAAGAGTTGCATACCTTGAACCAGACAGCTTCTGGCCCACAGTTGGCTCCAAATTTGTTGAAAGCTTCAGGGATGATGAAGCCAGCTGCTCCAAGCATGGCCCACCTGGCGTGAATCAACTCAAATGCCTGATATCTGTAATAAAAAGTATAATCTCCATCAGAAAAATCGACATGTTTAAGAAAGAAAAGCTAGAGTCACACTGAACATACTTTTCGAAGTCGTCTGGCTTCTTGCTGAGACCAAAAGGATCGTAACCATAGCTGCAAGTCACATGTAAACACATCATTAATATATATAGCTATCAGTCAACATATATAATCATGACAGTAAATTTAGAAACCATAGTTGTAGTTTAATGGAATAATAACCAAGATCCAGTTAAGATAAAGAGCAAGAAAAGTGATCTTACTCTCCAGGGACTTCTCCAGTCAAGTATTCTGGGATCTCAGACCGGTCCAAGAGCCCATCCGGCAAGAAGATTCTTCTGTCAGGACCTGAAACCACCAAAGGAATAGCATTTTTTTTAAGCATATAGAACTCAACTTCACCAAGTTGAAGAAGAGAGGACGGACGGAAAGATGGATCACTTACCGTACCACTTGGCGAGCTCCACATCAGCTGGTGAAACAGCAGAAGGCTTTGGTTTAGGAGCGGGCTTCTTCTTGGAAAAGAGAGCAACAGTCTTGAACGTGGCAGGAGTTGATGCAGCCGGAGAAGCAGACCTGGTGGCTCCGCTGAAGTTGAGAGGGTTTCCTAGCATTTCAGACACTCCAAGGGAGGCAGCTGCTCTGGATGCTGCCAGGGAAGCCATATCTCTTTGTTGCAAAGCTTTCTGTCTTTCGAGCTGCTCAGGCGCTTCTGTTGTGGATTGGATAATAAGGTAACAATGGGATATAGAAAAACTGAATGAGGAGATACTTTATGCTTGAGCTGGTGGATGTAGACATGCCACATTGGATACACATCATGGTTTGTGATTGGCTGGTGTAGCAGATGTGTAATCTGACACTGAGGTTTGATAGGGTGGTTTTGTTGACGTGGAAGATCACGGGGCTGACGTGGAACGCTCTTGAAGTTCATGGATAATATTGGTGGCCTATCCAAATTCTCATCCATAAGCTTTCGCAATAACAATGCCCTCATAATCATGCAGTGCCCATCAATAGACGGTGAGAGTGCTAGGCCACTATTTGTTATTATATATTTCAATTGGGTTTAACGGAATTTTAAAAGTATATTTATCTTGAAAAAATATAAAATTAAT
>Ga0307517_10003581_pt1 | contig 24123 bp, 12 predicted proteins | sample 23_EM_MG_FD_194515 | JGI IMG/M metagenome (GOLD analysis project Ga0307517, IMG submission 194515) | Populus trichocarpa ectomycorrhiza microbial communities from riparian zone in the Pacific Northwest, United States - 23_EM | ecosystem: Host-associated > Plants > Roots > Unclassified | place...
TCACAAAAAAATTATTTTCATGGTTGACAAAACTCTAGGAAAAGAAACATCAACAAATCTCTCTACCACATAGACTTTAACTCTCTCGGGTCAACAACAACTCTCTTATAAGGTGTAGATGCTAAATGATGTCATTGCAACAATGCAACTATATTTTCACAATCTTTCTCCTGCACAACAATAAGCTCCCTTATATGTACCACTAAGTATACAAATACAACTCCAGTTTCTTAAAGAGACAAGAAAAAATGACATGCATGTTAGTAACACTCATACCTTATACTAAAAAGAGTTACACTCATTGTTCCCACAAAAGACGCTCCAAAAAATGGTCATTGTAGAGAGAAAAAAACAAGAAAATAGAGAGAAGAAGAAATGATCACCGGAGCCATGTCGAGACTCCTTTTCAACCACGCTCTATCTTGTGATGACCGTCTTGATGAGACAAATCCAACGGTGTCAAGAACAAACACTTTTAGAGATTGGAGGTCGCTGTATGCGCCATCAAACTGCAACGACTTTACTCACATATTGGCGTTTGTATACCACTCGCCCGCCCCTTTTCTTTTTTTCTTTTTTTTTATTGTAGTCCTTCAATCAATACTAACTCTTCATTGAGTCTTGAATTTCATTTCACCCGAGCCTAATAATTTTTTTTTTAATTGAGTCTCTAATTCTTTAATAGCTCATCAATTGAATCTCACATTTCATCATGGTCAAACCAAATAAAGACCAAACATGGAAGAGAAGCTGTGAAACAGTATAGATGGTTCATGAATTTTACAGTTAACTGTGTTGACCGATATTGATCTAATATAATGCATTCTCAAAAATTAGGGCATACATTAAATTATCTCGAATCAAAATCATTTTTTATATTATTATATCACTAACAATGTTTGTACATTCCTTTTGTTGTTGAAAAAAAAGAAGCTTCGTCCTACAGTTGAGCACGGGACAACAAACTCGTTATACATATACTAAAAGAAAACATTCTTTCATTGTAGAAATGGAATAATTAATATTTTTTCAAATTTTCTACCGTAGCAGTAGCAAATATGTAATTTTTTGGTTTTTTCCTAGAAAAAAAAGATTATTAGTTTTTTTCTTTATAGTTGATATGTTTATCACTTTACACTTAACTTATTTATTAATATTTTTTTATTTTTGATTTTTTATCTTTCCTCACGCCTTTTTTAGAAAAAAAATATTAATTTTTTATTCTTTACGCTTGGAATATCTATCACTCCAAACTTGACCAATTTATACCATTTATTACGTTCTTATCTTTATTATTTTACAAATTTTTTCTTTACACTTTTTTTTTTGAAAAACTATTATACAAAACTAAAAATAAATGGTATTTCACTGTAGCAATTACAACATCATCCCATTTTTCTACAATGTTAAAAATTAATTTGAGATATTATATGTTTTTATTAACGCATATGATCTTCACTTTATTTTACTACATGTAAGCATCCGCTTTTTAATTTACAATTATATTTTTTATTTGATGTCAAAAAACATATTAATAACATCTATAAAAAAAAATTATTCGACCCGCATTAAAGCGAGCCAAATAGAAAAGTTCTACACTTATTTATTTATTTATTAATAAAGATGATTTTAAATTTATTTACTTAAATTCATTTATAGTCCTTTTAATTTATAATTAGAATTAAAAAAAAAACATGTTGAAAAAACCTATATATTTATTTATTTACTAAAATAACTATACAACCGGCCGGCGAAACATGTATAAAATAGCTAGACTGCCAGTAGAACAAGGGGCAAAGGCCTGTTTTGTAAGAAGGAATAAAGGAAAAAAGAAAGGAAATGGAAGACCATAATTTCCATCGTCTTTTGCACCAAGCGGAGATCACGATGATTATTGATCACACGACAAAAGCGAGAGCCTACATGATAACACCCACATCATTATATTAACTAATCACTAAACAGCAGATTAGTCCACTGACCCCCTACACACATCACCAAATCTCTACACTCATTTCCCAGACTTGATTAATTAAACTTCTCCTTCCAGAATCGTGCCTGTGCACTAATTCCCTTCAATTTCACAGCACAATCCAAGCATATACACAAAAACAGATCAACAGGTATGTACATGACCTAACATAACAATAGTACCTGATCTCCTCGCATCATAATTATATGATAAAAAACAACATAAACCAGAGGTCTAATGGAGCCAAAGAAAAGCTCCCATGGCGAAGTTCCTCTTCTGTTCAACATCTCCGGTGATTGGCAGCCCATACTCTTTAAGCAGGCAATCAAGTTTCCACTCCGGCATGGTCTGATATTCGGCTAGGGTGTATCTTGGGTAGTGCAATGGCATCTGAAAGTCCCCACACCGCTCCTTTGTGTGCTGCCCACTTGGTCCACTGCCTATGTTTGAAGGTGGCCTGACTACCGACTCCATTAATCCACCTCCACTCTTATTTAGCCTAACAGCTTCGATGCTCTAGACTCTAGAGTAACTTGGCCAAATATGCAAGTTAGTTGTAGGATGTAGAGGCCTTTTATGGAGGTTTTAGAGGAGAAATTGTAATTTAGTCCTTGTAGTTTACTAAAACCAATCAATTAGTCCTTGTAGTATCTAAGATCACCAAATAGTCTCTTGACTTGGCCAGTCTCAATTCACTAGTGTTTTTTTTTTTTTTAATGTCTTATTTTCTAATCAAGATTTATCATCTTACCATTTTTTTTTCAAAAAATAAAAAATCCAATATAAATTGGAAAAGAACATGAAATTAATGGAATGACTCATAAACTTGAAAGTAACGAAAACATACAAAGCCTGAAAGCGTGCACGCGAAGTTTAAAACAATATTTTAGCTAATCATATTTAAAGCGCGCGTGCCAAAAGACAATTTAGAGTATTGAATTGTTCAATTCAATGACAAGAAGCAGCTTATTTTTATTAAAGCATTATCCTTCCTTTATTCCTTTCGAATGTAGCATGAAAACAGGCTTAAATAACTAGTCTTTGTCCATGTTTGGTAACGAAGTTGAATTATTTTAAAAATATTTTATAAATCTTGTTTTATTTTTTAAAAAAATATTAAATTAATATTTATAATTTTTTTAATGATTTTAATGTTTTAATAAAAAAATATCATTTTAATATATTTTAATTACTAAGCATTTTTGCAAAATTACTTTCACCTAATATCAGAACATTATTTCCAAACTAATCCGAATTGGACTCTACAATTACAAGCTAGAATTTCCAACTTTGTTTTTCTTTCAGCAAATCAGCAAATCATGAACATTTGAAAACATGATTAAAATTATATTTTTTAAAAGTTTGATTTTTTATTTAAAATTATTTTATATATATTTCAAAATTATTTTGATGTGTTAATATTAAAAATATTTTTTTAAAAAAATAAAAAATATTATTTTAATATATTTTCAAATAAAAAATACTTAAAAAAAACCTGGTACTATATCTCTAAACATCCCTAAATAGGTAAAGCAGCTCGCGCATATGGATTTCCAACCTCATATCACTATCTAAATTATAAATTAACATTGTCAAGGATATATTTCAGAAGTAGATATCTCTTATCGCTCATTTGCAACATTCTTTCTTATTTAGAAAAAAAATAATTCTTGAGATTAAATAAAAAAAGTTTACTTGTCTACTGATTCCAAATATCTATTTTAGATGAGGTTTTTTTTAATAATATCACTCAAAATTTTTTAATTTGATGATCAAAGATATCTTTAAAATAACTTATTTATTAATTAAAACTAAATTTTTAATCCACACAATCTTTAATGAGCAGGGACAAATCCAGGGTTTATTATTTAGGAATTATTTGAAAATTTTCTAAAAAACGAGGGATTTGATTTTCTCTTCAAACTTTGGAGGGGTCATGGCCCGTCTCTAGTTTAGACTTTAGAGTGCACCTCCACAGCAAATTAATGTCCTAAAATCTAATCAATTCGGGTTTTTTTTGGGTGCAAATCAATTGGATTCTATGAAACGCCAGAAATCTCTTTTGTGCACATTTATTTTTATATTTTAAAAATATTTTTAAAAATAATTAATTTTTTACTTTAAATTAATATTTTTTTTTGATGTTTTCAACTCATTTTGATATTTAAATATCAAAAATAATTTTTAAAAATAAAAATATATTATTTTAATATATTTTTAAATAAAAAACATTTTAAAAAATAATTCAACAATATTTATCCTATGATGTTAGCTGATATTAATGGTTGGTAGATTAGAGATGGCAATAAATCACCTGTTAGTCCAACACTTACTGACCACACATCATCCCTATGAAAATCTGACGTGGGTGCTGCAACTGCATTATTGATCATACAGGCAACCACTACGTGCAGGACACTATATACATTGTAGTGGGCCAGTGGCCCATTGTATTATTAACACATCGACAGGTAAAATAACTGTTTGTCAGGAGTTTGGAAGAAGCAGAGAGGAATATACACCACATGTGGTGCCTTGAGTCCTTGACTCGTTTCACTTGGCTGTCGGTAGGTGGCTGCGACACCAGGCAACCTACCGACCTAAAATCAAGGACACTACATTGGTGGCCACCAGCTGCCGACACGACAAAATTCATATAAATTTTCCTGGGTCCAATAAAATAATTTCATTTAATTACATGATAATAACATTAGTAAATATATAGAATTTTTAAAAAAATTTATCATGAGGACCTAAAACTATATACAATAATGTAAACTCCTAGATAAAATTCATAAGATTAATAAAAAAATATACTATGTTAAATGCATAAAGTGAATAATTAAATTATAAGGATGAAGATACACTAGGGAATTTGAAATATAATGTTCATGTGTTCATTGAAAAATAAAAATACAAAAATGGTGGAAAAATAAAAAAGAAAATAAAAAAATAAAAACTAAATAGAAGAGATAAAAGAGGAAAGTAATGTTCTAGGATATATTGTGATGAAATTCGATGTAGTCAATTTAAACTCAATATTAAAATACGCCTAGACAGGAAAAGTATCACCCGGCGAACATAAAAAGTGCAATGTAAACCCCTAACTTGAAAATTGATAAACTAGTGCTAAATATAGAGAATGTTTATAAATTTGTGGTGAAAATATTTAGAAAAGTATTTTAGAATTTTCAAATAAATTAATATATAGTTTTATGCGCGAATGACCTTGACAAATGATATAAGTCTTATGTACAATCACACAGTTTTTAATCCGAAAAGGAATGAAATTTAAGGAGAATTTGTATTATAAATAGGGATGAAAGTCCCCAATAGAGTAGTTTGGAAATCTTGATGATTTAAGCAATAAAACAGTATGCAAATTTGGATTTTGGCATAAAAAGTACATGTTGTCCAGTTTTATGCTATTAAACATAATTCTTAATTCGACTGTTTGATCAAACTGAAAGCTTACGAGCAATCTCCTAAAATATTATTCTATCTTGAGTTAAAATCTCAAATCAATCAGAGTTCAGGATGATTATATGAATTACTAGACTCAGGAGAACTATTTAGAAATTAACAATGATGCATCAAGCATGGACAAATTCATAATAAAATAAGAAGACCCACCTTTTTCTTTATAAATATGGCTGACAACCATTTTAGAAGGAGGAGAACTTCCTTCTTCATTTTCTTGAATTTTCCTTATAGTTGTGTGGGGGTTTAGGTGTTTTAATTTGGACAATTCATGAATCTTTGGAGTTAGGGTTCTTGATGAGATTCGAGGGAAATTTAAAATTATTTGTGATTGAATTAATTGAGTTGGAATAGATTATAATGGACTTTAAATCATAAAAGAATTAAGAATAAATCATTATGACAAGTAGAACTCTATAGGCTGGCTAAGAGGGAAATTATTTTGGAGTTGTTTAAATTGTGTAATTACATGTAATTGTGTTATGTTATTATGTGTTGTTGTGTGTAAAGTGATTAAAAATATATATTGAGTTAATTTATCAAAGTGATATATAATGAAATTTTAGGTTAGTGAGAATAAGGATTTTTTAAGAAATAATTGAATTAAAGACATAGTTAATTGTACCTGTAATTACATGATATAAATGTGAAGAACCTAGTTTAAACCATGAAGATTTAAGAAACATTTCAAGAGGAAATGAAAGTTCTAGGGCCGACCATAAGTAGTGTTAAGGAAATTTAACAAGTAAAGATGAAGTGATATGGATCATGGTTAGTTTAAATGTTAAGAGAGTAATATGAGTTAGAAAGAATAAATTTAATTATAAGTTTGTTGAAAAGTGGATTATTATGTTTTAGGATTTGGAAGTATACGTGGAAGTTGTGATGAATTTATGTATAAGAGATTGTAAATTGAACATGAAATTAAGGCTTTAAAGAACAAAAAGTAAGAGGAAATGATTTGCAAAGTCAACGAAAATTAGAACTTTATTCCTGAAAATATAAATTTTAGTAAATATGTTGATATAAGTTATTCATATAGAAATGATGAAAATCATAACATAAAGGAATGTAAGAAAAGGTGATATTATGTAAGGGCAAGGCATTAGATAGTTTAATTGGTTAAGAATATCATAATGAAAAATTGAATAAATAGAAATATAAAAGGAAAATATTGAGGTGGATGTAATTTTAATGGTTGAAAATGATATATCTAAGTACTTATATGCATGATAAACCAAAGAAAAAAAAATAGATTTATGAGTAGCGTGATGAAATTATGTAACATAAATGTTGATGTATGAAGAGATAAAAGAGATATTGATAATGATACATTCTCTGGATTTAGGAGAGACATCAGGAGTAGCCAATCACACCAAAAATGGTTGCCGATAACAATGTGACCCATTGATATCATCACACCAGAAATGGTTGCAGAAAAGGATGTAGGACATTGGGGTTGTTATACCAGGAGTGACATTTTTTGTAGTTGGAGGAGCATGTTCAACTGAAGGTGCAATTAGGTGTTGTACACCTTATTCTAATTTAAATTTTAATTAGTTCTGTTGATACAAAACTCTTTAATTGTAAACAACTAAGTTCTAAATGTTTGGAAATAAAAAGGAAAATAAACAAATAAATAGATTAGTAAGATATAAGCTGATTACTGGAGCATGGGCTATAATTATAATAAGCCAGTCGTAGAAGCGAGGGTTGTAATATACATAGATAAGTTGGTCGTAGGAGCGAGAGCTATTCGAATATGTAACTGATAAGCTGGTCGCAAGAGTGGGGGCCATCGTTATGTGAAATTGATTTAGTCAGCCATAAAAGCAGAGACTAAATTGTTAGAATGTTAAACCAATTTCAGAATTTAAGGTCTGCATATATATGATGAAATTGATTACTCAATTAAGATTATTGGTCTGAGTCAATCATAGGCCTTTTTGGTGTAAGAATGTTGGATGAAACCGTGCAAATCAAATAATGAAATGACATATAGGATGGTTAATGATAAATAATTTTAATGTGAAAAAATGAAACTCCTAGAAGAACAAGCTATTGTATTTTTAGTTTTCAACATATAGAAATTATATAAGTAAAAAAGATAATTGTTGGTGTTAATCAGTGTTATTTAACCATGTATTTTAGGTTCTTCTTATCCTTTGCTGCAGCAGTGACACGATGACAACATCTCATAGTTTTCTTTTAAGAATGAGAATAAAAGATTCTTGTTGATATGATGCTCTGCTTATAATGGTACTCGAACATTTATGATGCTAATTACTTTATTTCAGGTTCATCTCAGTACAAATAGAAGCAATATAGATAAATGATGATCTATTGGGAGAGGTATATCATTAAATTGAATCTTATGACATGTATATTGAATAATTTTATTTTAATTTGTATATGAATGTTTACTTAAATGATTGCCAAGTCAAAAATAAAAGTATTTGAAATACAAGGCATTACATCAGCCTTGTAAAAAAAAAATGACAAAAAAGTTAAAGGGTGATGAAAATGACATGCATGAGGATTGAAGTGACAATTGTATACAGAAACTCTGTTAGTTAAAGGATTTCTTGGGATTGGTGAGTTGTAAGGAGTGAGGGTTATGCCAGCCAACATAATCGTAATGAGACTAGAGGGCCAAAAATTAGCTGTACTGATAACGGGTTACACGGAAGTGATGGTTATTTTAGCGGTATGGGGCAAGCAACAAAAAGGAGAAGAGATGTTGTTTTGATACATGATAAAATGTCTACAACACATAAATGTTATAGTTTTGGTTTGTTATAGAAAACTATGAATTGAATGAGAATCAAGAATAAGGTGTTACTAGGTGAGTTCCAAGTGGTCATGGATTGAAAGTGATGGATGTGTAAAACGTTAAGCCTTATCATTTAGTCTTAAGAAAGCTGTTAGTGTATTTTTGCATCCAAAACTAGCTAGCTAGCTAGATAGCTAGCAAACACAACAAGTGCTATTTGTTTTCTCATTTTGCCCAAACATAGATAACCTTGAAATGATATATGTCAATGCAAAAGAAAAAATGATGGCATGCATCATCCTTTTTCTATACATGGAGGTTTTGAGTTCATGCAGAAAACAAACTAACAAAAAACTTGTTTTCATATAGCAAACAAAGATAAGCTTGAGTACCGCACCTTATCCAAAGCATAAACTTTAAGTTAACACGGAACTCGTTCAAGAAATTCTATTGGTTGTTGTATGAATACATTAATTTCTAATTGCTATAAACAAATCAAAGTCCCAATCAAACCCTAACTTCTAAAAAATATTAATAGCAACAACAAAATGCACAGTTACAAGTTATAAACAAATTTGAGAATGTTTTTTTTAACATTAATTTGATTTTAAGTATATTAAGGGTTTATTTGTTTTTATGGCTGAAGTTATACTCCAACTGCACTTATAAAAGTGTTTGGTAATGAAAAAGCTTGTGTGAAGTCCATTCCAAATTTCGTTCGTATCATTGGTTTTGTAAAAATAATAATTTTCACGAGATAAATTAAATTAATTATTATTGATTTATGTAAAGTTACAAAAAGCTACTTTTAAAAAGTGTTTGGAAACACCAAGATATAAATAATCTTTTATATTAATACATGTGTTCTTGATTCAGTTATCGAACAATTTTGTTGCCACCCTTTTCCTGAAAATTCCACTACTTAATTCATACATATTCTTGATCCATTTTGTCTAGTTTCAATTTAGCTTAATTGTACTGTTCTTCTGAATCCTAATTTGGCGGAAGAAAACCTGTGGTTGAGTTTATGAGAGTCCTCTGTAAATCAACCAACTTTCTTCCAAACAAAGAACACTTAATATGATAAGGGATTTTGGTTTCTTGGTCTTTAATTTGCTTATTTGGTAAGTCATATATTAATTTGCTTATCCATATTGACATGGTTCAAGTTGATGTCCTAATAACTTTCTTCTTGTTTTTCGATTCTTGCTTGAGCATGATTATTAAATCTCAATGCCCCATTTGCAGATATTTTGAATTTTTAGTTTTAGAATGGAGCAGCTTAGACAGATTGGAGAGGTACTCGGAAAATTGAAGGTCTTGATGGTTTTTCGAGACAATATCCAAATCAATCCACGACAGTTTTGCATATGATTCAATTGCTGAAGAGATGAGACAAAACCTGAAATTTGAAGAGAAGAACGTCAAATGGGGAATACTAGAACAACCGTTAAGAGAGATTTGCAGAATATTCAAAGAAGGGGAAGGATACGTCAGGTAGTGCATGGAAACAAAGAACTGGTGGGCCAAAGCCATTGTCCTCTATCAGAACTCGGATTGCGTTGAGTTATACATCCATAACTTACCATCCTGTATCCTTGTTGTCATTGAAGCAATTGAAATTGCTGGAGAATTCTCGGGATTGGACCACGATGAGATATAGAAGAAGAGCCTTGTATACTCGAACAAATATCAGAAGGAATGGAAAGACCCTTGACTTTTCCAGTGGAAGTTTGCAAAGTAGTATCTTATTTTTCAGGAACTTTGCAATCTTTATGATACAGCTTGGAAAGAAGATAGGTGGATGCTCCTAAACAAAATCCTAGAAAAGAAGATGTCAGGCTCAACAAAGCAAGAGGGGCAACTCACAGTTGTTCTTTTAAAGAACTTGGAAGGATTGGAGCCTGTAAATGGGAAACTCTTACCTTGTTCAATCCTATTACGGTCCAAAGATTACCAGATAAAAAGACGCCTTGGGAGTAGGAGTCAGTAAAAGAAGATACAATGGCTGGATGAAAGCCTTGCATTGAGACATTTTTTCGGAGACATTGAGCCCCTAATTCCTGAGATTTCTTCATTGTTATCCCTTTCCCACCCGAATATATTGCACTTCCTTTGTGGGTTCACTGATGAGGAAAATAAAGAGTGTTTTCTAGTGATGGAACTAATGACTAGGGACCTCTGCTGCTACATTAGAGAGACCTGTGGCCTAAGAAAGCGAATTCCATTTCCACTACCCATCGCAGTTGATCTTATGCTTCAAATGGCAGATGAATGGAATATATCCACTCAAAGAAAATCTCTTGGGTTCTACTTGGCAGCTCGCACGTCCCCGCAGGCTTTTACGATGCCGCGCTTCTTTTTGGTCGATCAATGATTGAACCTTAGTGCTTGTCCTGTACAACACCACTCTTGATAATCCTGTCGTAGTAATTGCAAAGGCCTCAGTCCATTTGTGGTCTAAAAATTCAAGTTATAATATGATAAGCTTAGTCTTTTTATATATATATAACCCTAGAAGTTTTATAATCTCTATCAAGTTTTTTAAAGAAATCGTAAATTTGAAATGTTTTTCTTTAGTTAGATCTGATGGTGGATGATTATTACCTTCAATATTACTATTTATGCTAGAAGTAATAACTTGAACATGCAAAGAATTGGATTCCGAACTTGAAAGATTTGATTTTTTTGGTATAGGATTTGTCTGATTATTCATTTGAAAAAAAAAAAAAAGCTTGTCAAGTTAGAAGATCAAAAGAGTCTTAAAACATACAAGTCTTATCTTCAATATCTTCTTCCATAAGCATTTGCTTATGTACCTCAAAGTTGCATATAAAAATGTCAAAATCTTTAGGAGAGTCTTCTTTGTGAGTCAGATTTGAATATCGGGTTACATCAATTGGCTTCGAATAGAGTGAAATATAATGGAACCTCTTATAATTATTGTCAACAAAAGTATTTTCAAATCTGGGTCTGGAAACAAGTTCCTAATATGAGAACACAAATATAGGTTGGTTTCCTAATTGGATTCCATTCATTGAAATTGAATAACCTATTAACCGAGGATCCATTAAACTTATAAAAACAAAAATTCAAAGACCCTAGCTACTAATTAATAAAAAAAACATTACAATTAAATTAGGATAAAATAAAAGAGAAAAAAAATACAAGATTAGCTTAGATTCTACATATTAGATCTTGATGGATTGGGTCTTCGATCAAAAAGAGGAATGAGAGAGAGAGATAGGGCAGAGGGAGATGGTTGATGGGATGTAGGGATGTGTTACTACCGTGTCCAATTTGTTGTATCAAGAAAGGAGAATAAGAGGGGGGGGATGACAAAGGAGGTAGTCTACTTATCTCTTCTGTTTCAAAAGAGGAGAGAACGATAGAGTCTGTGAGAGAAATGACATAGGGGATAGGGGGAGGTATGACTGGCTAGCGACTGCTATCAATTCAATGGAAAAGAAGGGAGAATGTTTTAGGGTTATGTTAGGTTTTAATTTATACTTTTTTTCTATGTTGGTTTACATTTGGTCTGGTCCGGTTTACACGGTTTCAGATTATAAAGCCAAAACTGAATTGTACTAAGTGAGTTTTCTGGTTTTAAAATAATTTTTATTCAGTCTTTTCTCTTGATTTAGTTGTTTTCAGTTAATATTTTTTTACATTTTTCTCCATTGATCGTTTTTTTAAACACCCCTAGAGGTGTGTCCTAAAATGGAGTGTTTTGGTAAGGTAACACTTTTTTTTTAAGAAATTAATTTATAAAATAACAAAGGCCAAAAAATAATTAGAAATCTAGCACAGTAAAGAAAGTCACAAATGACATCTATGACATGCGAGTTGCATATGCCATATACGATTCAATTGTCGCAGATACCATCTGTGACTTGCATTTCACAAATGTTATATGCAACTCCTCTAACAAAGATGTTCGGGGACAATATATTTTGCAATCAATTCCCTGCCAAAAAAAAAAAAAGAACAATTCACACAATCACAAATAACTAGTTCTCTACCATTAAAACACAATTCACATAAGCAACACATAATATATTCAATCACAAATAATAAATGTACATTGACAATTAAGATAAAATAATATTTTATTAAAAATTAAATTAACTATATATCTATTCACAATTATCATAACATATAATAATATGTAATTATATCTAATAATCTCCCCAGCTTGTCCAACTCATGATTGAGTTTGTAGCATCCATGTAGGTTTGAAAAGGACCAATATCATCTCAGCTTGTGGATAGACCAGGGTCGCTCATTGAAGCGCTTGGGGTGCTCGTGGACATGCCAGCATCCCCAACACTTCCACGATAAGCAATCTTATCTTCTGCTAATGTTGCTTCAACCTCTCCGACCTCTTAAAGTATGCCAAAACATAAATTGAGCTTGGTGTTGGCCACAATACGTCCCATCTCATTGACACCTTCACTGATAGTCGTTGCTGCTTTCTGAGCTTCCCATACTAAGTAATTAATCTATATACATACATTAAAAACCAATTAGTATTCATCATCTATAATAAAATTATTCTGATATTTAATAAATGTAAAAAAAAATTGCATACCAATTGAGTGTGCCTTGGATACCGGGAGGTTTAGTGCATCGGGTTGAGTGGACATCTCGGGAAACACGACCAGGTTGGTGTAATGAAACGATGCGTAATTGACATATATTATGTCATGTAGGTATCTATATCAATCGTTGGTTGCCACTCCTAAAAAACATGATCTCTCCTAGCATCCTAGAGATCATGGTAAGATGTATGAATTACCAACCAATTCCCCACGCGTTTACCTTGATGACTAATACTATGCAGTTTATCTTCGATATAAACATAATTTGGTATATGTTGAGATAGTCTAAATTGTCACATTACCCAATCTGGACAACACATCAACAATGCCGAAGTAGTGTAGAGGGACTTGTGCTAACCAAATGTCAGATCCCTCACAGTATATAGACAAAGCTAAAAGTATCAAGTCTTCCATATATGACATCCATATAACCTATTAGAACATTTAAAACAATTATCTAAAATAATAAATTGAAACTAAATAATTAACTTTAAAATAACAAAAAATGAAATACAATTATAATATATACTGGATGCGGTTGCTTTGCATCTAACTCACCATAATAAAACTCATGGACATGAGTGAGATTTACTATGAAATGTCTAGCCTCACACCATCTTAGATGGCCAATAGAGTTTTAAGTAGGTTTTGAAATGACTCTTCGTGTATACCAAATAACATCTCCAATATTTTTCTGTTTGACCATCCACGTCTTCCAATAAAAGACTTCATGCCAATAATCCCTCTTGATAATACCCTGAATCGTTGCAACGCTCATACTTAACTTTATTTTCACAATTGTCAACATCACATTGATAATTAGATTCGAGTCAATATGACGATGACAATACAAAACAAGAGGATTCCAATATGTGTGTGGCCCTTTCAATTTAGAAATTTCCCATGAATCAGACCTTTGGTGATACCCCGCATGCAAATACCATCTACAAACTGGTTCTTAAACACACTATAACTAAACATAGGACTTTGTTGAACGATGGACCTTTACTGCAAAGAATTCTTTATATGCCATCGCTTTACTGCATTAACACATTCAGACTTGCCTCTGAATCTTTTCTCAATCTCTAACTCATCAACTAATAAGCCTGAATGCCTATGACTATTAACCCAATCATTGCATCTATATTGGTCATCCATACTAACAACTTTAACTTCAGGAGCACAAGGTTTCATGTATTGATTAACAAGTTTAACTAACTTAGCATCCCCATCAACCACAACTCTATCAATGCAATGCTCATATTCGTCATCACTTGGTTCTAATTTTCCATAGCAATATGAAACATATGTCATACCCAACTAAGACTCTATAATAACTATTTTCAACACCGACATTTGTCTACTATCATTACCACTTAACCTAGATAGACCATCTGGTTAAGATACTTGTGTAGTTCTCCGAGAATTACTTGGAAACCGGGTCAACTCCATACTATAAGAGTTTCCTCGTCCTAGCAAACTCAAACATTGAATTCACACTCATGTCACTATAGATTGGTACACCAATATAATGAGCTTGACTAACCTTGATTTATAATATCCTCCAAGTAATTTCAACTTTTATTTCAAACATATTCCAGCCAAGTCGATCACATAACATTCTTGATAATTCATTATAAGAGATGTTTGATGTAGGAGTTAGGAATTCATGGCTTCCTCCATTATAAGTGATATTATTGTCGGTATTGATAATGATATCACAATAGAAGTATCATATTCCTAAATTATCAGACATTCTATCATACAACACAACCAAACACAATTATATTTCATTAATATCTTGGAGTTAATCAAAATGCATCAATTATCAACTAAACTTAAATTAATCAGTGAACACTTACATTCATCAAATTCTGGTACCATAGTAAAATTATCAAACAAATTTATGTATTTCATAGCTGCTATTATTATTTTATACAAAATATGATATAAGTCATAATTTAACCTAAATCAACATTAACTATCTCATTATATAATCTTTTTAATTTACAATCAACAACAAAAAAAACATTGATTATTTAACAAAATAATCAAACTATCAACTAAAAATATATCTAATTAACCTAATCCATAATTTAACTTAAATCAACACTAATATTTCAAACACATAATTTGTTCATTCACAATCAACAAAAACCTAAAATAATTGATAATTAAACAAAATAATATAATTATATCTAATTAACAACTTCAATTACATCTAATTAACCTAATTCCTAATTCAAAACCCTAAGATTCAATAAAATCAAATTAACACTGATTAAACATAAATTACATCAAATTAATTGAGAGAAAATGTTTAATATACCTCTATGAATGAAATGTGGGTGGTGAGGGTGGCTGATTTAGTCGGAAAATTCAACATTCATCGCTAGTAGAGAGAGAAAGTGTGGCTACCGCATTTAGAGCTAGAAAGACACGCGCACATTCATCGCTAGTAGAGAGAGAAAGTGTGGCTACCGCATTTAGAGCTAGAAAGACACGCGCGCGCGCGAGTGTTATAAAGCTATTAGAGGGTGTTTTTGGAGGTGGAGAGAGATTAGCCAATGGTTAAAGGGAAGGGGGAGAGAGAGAAAGATACCTGGTTTTTAATTCGAAATAAAGAACAACACACACACTGTGTGTGTGTGTACACTAGAGGGTGTTTTTGGAGGTGAAGAGAGATTAGCCAATGGTTAAAGGGGAGGAGCAAGGGGGAGGCGGAGAGAGAGAGGAGGAAATGAGAGAGAAAGATACCTGGTTTTTAAATCGAAATAAATAACATATACTATTTGCGACTCGTTCAAATATGCTAGTTTTTCAATTATTTTTTCATCTGGGTTACTTTCCTAAATTTTCTTTTACTGTGTTAAAAAAAAAAAAAACTCTCCTAAATTGCATCCAGGGGAAAGAGCTTTGCCTCGGATCTAGAAGCGCTTTGGTCCCTGCAACTTTGCGCCTAGAGCGCTTTTAGTAACGCCAGACATTATATTATGCAATTATATTTTTAGCATTATTTGCAGAACGCTGCCATCCGTGCAGGCACACAAAATATAAAGAAGGGAAAGTCAATTAATAGCTAGTAAGTGCAAATTAAGCTTCAGAAAATTACTTCAGCTCTTATGAAGCATCAAATTACAAATCATGAGTCGTCCCATCAGCATGCTTTATTGACACAACATATGAATGAGAATCTTAAGGCTAAGCATACAGAGTCTTAAACATGTTTCTAAACTCGCTCTTTTGCATGAGCTAGTTTACCTTCTCTCTATTCCCTTGCCTACAAAAATAGCACCCTGATTCAACAAATATCAGGCAGGACCCCTGGGAATTCAGTCTGATATTCTGATCTGGACTCCTAAAATGTCTTTCACCATCTCATATGTCACAAATGCAATTGCTATGGATGGAACTACCTGAAAACGTGAAAAGAAATTAATTTGAATGCTATGGGGGCAGCAATTTAGGCATATATAAAAGCTGCGTTAGACCCAAAAGAAAATATAAATCTAAACCATGCGTGCTCTAGGTTCGATTAAAGTGGCTTAACTAAAAGTGTAAACATGTCATTCAGACCTCCTGCAAAATGTTTGCAGAATGGAGGTTTTACACACACACTAGTTGACAATGCTGGCAATTTTTCTGTTGATCAAGGCATTCAGACATAAATCTTTATTGAGTAGGATAAAAGTAAACCAGTTACTCCAGAATCAACCAACCAATCCTATTTTGGAATGCATGGTAAGTTATGATCCATGGTTAAGCAGCCCCTGCAGTAACTCCATAAATTTGAGCATGCAAAGAATTGTAGAGATGCTTGACACTAATTCTCAAGACACCAAGATTCTTGCAAGAGGAAAATGCCACAAAATAACAGGAAAGCCCAGCGCAACCAACAGCCAACATTGGCTGTCTTCCCATCCTCACCATATCCTTCTTTTAGGAAACTATGATCAGGTGAAGTTAAGGTAACCGTTGAAAGTTATTTACAAATGAAACACTGAAAATAGAACAACTCACCTTCACTGAGTTTGGTACCAAACCCTTGTATAATGCTCCAAAGCCCTCATGCCGAACAGTTTTCCTGAATGCATCAATCATGCCAGTATACTCGAGTGGGGCCTTGCTCCTCCCATCACCAGTGACGATGGAAGCAGCACCTTTCCATCCCACCATTTGCATCCGCCGGCGAATAACATCAAGAGGATAAGCAACAGTTTGGCCAACGGTTCCAGCTGCAGCCCCACAAGCTAGCCTTGTAGTCACATTCAATTCAGAATCTTCAACGAGTCCAGATGGTCTAGCTTTAACCAACCAATCCTTTAGAGATTCATACACTGAAAAGTTGAGACCCACGTATGGAATCTGCCAACAAGAAGCACCAGTACAGGGTTACAACCAGCAAACAGACAGAAACCACTTTGGTCCTTGGGTCACATAAGAATACCGAGGAATGTGATATTAACAGTACCAGCAAAGATGTCATACTTATTTATTGTCAAAGAACAGGGAGAATGGGGGCTGGTGGGTTGTCTTTCCCACATATAAGAACATCAATGCTAAGATTTACGGTATTAAGCCCTATAGACCCTTTGCAAAATATAAGAGAAAGAAGCGGGATGGGGAGAGTGAAGCCAACGCATACATCATAGTTGCACCAGTAAAATCTCATCTTAGCAGCACATAGCTCCAATATTCTCTCATCTGGTGCTAATAATTCCAAGAACAAATAAGATAGCATACTTAAATCATCAAATGAAGAACTCAACATAGGCTTTCTATCTAAGTGTGGCATAAAAAAATGTCTAGTATAATCAGATATATAAATCAAGATATAGATATAGCAATGGCTTTACTTTCCAACTTTAGACAAAGAAAAGAAGATGCCAGGTTATCAGTTGGATGAAATCAAGACATGTGCACCAAGCTACAATAGAAATACCTTAAAAGTGTCTCATTTTAGAAAATACAACCCATAGCACAAGCATTTTACGAGAATGTTAACATGCAGTGTTATTTAGCAATTAATGACTTACAACTCCAATGACAGAAGGAAGCCAGCCCTTGTACAGTGCCCGTGGGCCTTCTTGCCGAAGCACGGTTGATAGAGCATGGAACATTCCTCTATATTGATGAGGTGATTTCTCAGTCTGCAAACACAATAAAACAAAAAATTAAAAACTTTGTATTGAAAAATCCAACGCGGAGAACCCCAAATAATCTAAGCAAATAATGGGGCATGTTAAATAAAATGAATTTTCATTTGTTCCAATAAATAATTTTATTGGTATGAATTTATTTCCATGCCTTATTAAATACATTTAAAAATCTTTCAAGAAGCTTCAAATAGAAGTATAATATTTTTTAGCATATAAAACAAAGGAAAAAAATCCTTCTCCCAGGGTTTTTCCAATGGAACCTCAGTGATCATACCTGTACAGTTAGCCTGCCTCGTACCATATCCAGGGGATAAGTTGCAGACATTGCTATAATTCCTGCACATGCTCCAGCTCCAAGGCGTAAAAGAGGAGTGAGCTGAGCATCCTCTGTAGGAACAACAAGGGAAGGACTCACATACGTGAGAATACCAGCACAAAAACTGTGATGAAAGGCTACTTCTACATTCAATTTCACTAATAAGGTAAACCAAGCATCCACTAACTCAATGTTTTTCATTGCATTTCTCTCTGCAACTAAATGGATGTGTAAAGAAACTATATATTTTTCTAATAATGATTACTGGAAAATATAATTCTGGCAGGCTGCCTAATCTGAATAAAAATTTTCTGCCCCAACAAAACTTTAGAAAACATCTCCATTAAGTGTAATGTAAATTCACAAAGAATATCTAAAACAAAGTGATGGAGAACAAAGATTGACATACCATTACCAGTTTGCTGTTGATAGAGATACAATATTCCCCTGTCATATGGATATAGAGGACCCATCAGGAAAAGGAAAAAAAAGTTTACACAATGGATCTTACATTAGAATCATGAACAGAGGTGATTTGAAATGTTTGAAGAAAGAAATACAGGCTAACGCCTAGAACAAGCAGTATGGTGTAAGTGTCTGAAACAAAAAACCCCACATTGGCAGGACTGAAGAAAGCAAAGCAGTTTATGTCTGAAGAAACCATCACCAAATGGCTTAGACCATCTTGGTAGAGACTGGTCCAGTAATCAGCAATAAAGCCCACTGGCAATCCAAGCAAAAAACGACAATAAGTGCAAGATCAGGTATGCCCGAATTTCAAAAGTGACAGAAGTAAGCATGGCGTGCTTCCTTTGTAATAATTGTGTATGAGTGAGTTGAAAAATCAGTCTTCTGCAGATATAAAGATGAAAATGAGAGTAGAATGCTTAAACGCATTTTCTCTCAGTGCACAATCAATTCTAAATCATTTACATAGCTCACATGTTATCATGATTAAAACCATATATGCCATGTATTCACCAGTTGAACAGACTTGACAATTTTCTTTCACTGATATGGATCAAAGAAGAATGAGGGTAATTAAGACCACACAAGTTGCCCTCCTGTATACTATAAAGTATATGCGTCTTTCAACAACCAATGAAATCAAGATTTTCAAAGAATCATACTTGGAAGCTTGCTCATAGCTGAAAAACTTGACTGCCGAGTTTGGGACAATACGAGCACAATTGGTGCCATTGCCTTTGAATAGTCCATGAAAACCCTCAGTCCTCCATATGTATTTCAACCCTTGAATTGTTCCATTGTATTTTATGTTATGTGGATTTTGAACCTGCAAATTGTAGGATTTCATCAATGCAAAATTTACATGTGAGTGCACATTCCAATGGATGTGAATGAAAAATATCCAATGGAACACAAACATCAGGAGATCTAACCTGTAGCAGTATTTTCATCCTCTCCAGGGGAGCAACAGCAGTGCGAGACCTGAACACGCATGCAACCATTTTAGTTGGAGAAAATTCGATGTAGCATCACCACAACAACAAAAATCATAAAAGGTAAAAGGTGTACAACCTCTGCCATCCGCACTCACATTCAAGAGTGATCCCGTTGGGAACAAAACATCTAGACTACCATACATGGTAAAAACAAAAATCATCTTGCAAGTGTAAAAGCACCTGAGTTAAAAACAAATCATGAATTTGAAATAAACAATCTAATTAGCACTTAATTTTCTATATTCACTGAATTACAAGTAAAACAAAGAGGAAGGAAAACAGTATCATAAAACTAGTGCATCTAAAGTATTGTAAGTTTTATGCAGGTTCAAGTTCTCTGGAAAGTCATTAACCCACCTCAAATTATTCAAATTTTTAATATTTCTAGTTTCTTCACATTCTTGAAAACCAAACTTTCATACCCTAACACGAAAGTCACGGCTTTTTGTATTAGGAACTTCATTTTGATTTGATTTTTTTCCCTATCATTTCCAATCCTCCTCAAAACTTTTCTCCAAGACTGAACAAAACAATAGCTTGAAATTATGAATTTTTTATAGATCAGTAGTACGAAAATGAAGCACCATAATTTCATCTGCTACCTACTGCAATAATTCCTTTAGAATTAAAAAGTAATAATTACATAGATAATATTAAATTCCTTCAAAATACTAAAATATCTTCTTCTTTTTTTAAATAAGCAAACTATCTAAATAGCAGCTGCTAAAGCAGATATGAGAACTCACACTCCACCAGCAACACCACCGGCAACAAGAGACTTGCAGATGCTAAGAATAGCAAGGCTAGGAGCCTTGACTCCTTCTCTTGCAAGCTTAGCTTCCTCCGCCAAATTGACAATAGTAGTCACAGCCGATTCGCTCGCCTTCACATCCTCCGATGCCATCGATCGATCACCAAAAGAAAACCTCAGTATAGTCAACTCTGTGAGATGAAGAGATCTCGGATTCTTCGGCAATCAATCTGGTCGGATCTTAATTATTCTTATTTAATTCAACGAAGAGGTAGTCTCTGCATTACTTTCTTTCTTTCTGCAATGACGGCTCTTGAGAGAGGTGAGAGTACGCTGAGGCCTCAAGCTTAGAGCGAGTGGGCGTTGTGTGACGGGGGGTTTGGTTTGCCTTTCATGTGCGTGGATTCGTTTTCGTTTGTTTTATTTTATTTTTTGTGTAGGTTGTTGTGATCGCTAGTGGACAAGAGACGTTTGGACTCGCTGCGGACTGGGACACCTAGAGGTAGGTGAGGTGGTCCAATTACATCTCATCGTCTAGGATGTGTTTGGTTCACCTTTCTTCTTATGATCATTTGGTTTTTTAAAAAAAATTATTTTTTATATTAATAATACTTTTTTTAAATAAAAAATTATTATTATTTAAATAAAAATCATTTACTTTTTTTTATCACTATCTCAGATACAAAAGAGAGAGAGAGAGAGAGTAGATGCAAGCATAAGATTTATTGATGATAAAGTTACATTCTAAAACTACTTGTCCTTCCTTTTATGTATCTTTTATTGATGGCTTAGAATTGCAAATAAATGTGTTACCTACTTTCATAGGTACATTTATTCTCCATCATTTTAAATATTTTGATTAAAATTAAACTCATAAATTAAGAAGAAAAAATAATTTGAGGGAAAGAATTATCAACCATTAATTGTACATAAATTATTAAATTAAGCTCATAAACATGATTTCTTTTTATATATTGACGAGATATTCTTAAAATCAACATTAATTTTGTTGCATGTTATACGTAATTGTCACTAACTATAGTGTTCTTGAACTTGTTTCATGATTATATTCATTGATAATGTTTCACACATTTCAATCTGAATTAATGTCTAAACTCAAATTCATTCATATAACTAAATTTAGAAATAATAATACAAACCATTTTTTTTAAAAATCTTACATATCCATATATGACACAATGTTTAATTAATTGCACTCTTGCGAAAAATGCATCAAATAATTATATCATCCAATACACGTGCCCTCATATCACGTTTCATCTATATGTTTCAGACAAATGGCTTGAATTATATTTCAAAATTAAAACCAGCGAAAAGAAATAATATAATGTAAAATAGATGTTAGTTAAAAGTAAACTTTGTAGTTGAAATTAAGATGGAGGTAGTTGTGTAGTAAGTGTAACGATGTTGAGGACTTGGGATTGAGGATTGGTACTTTAGATGTTTTTTAATTTCGAAGTAACAACGGAGAGAAGGAGAAAAAATAATTTATGGTTATTTTATGCGCTCGTATGACATAAGTTTTTGGAAGAATTTCTTTCAACCTGTTTTACTTTCTAGTTATTTTAATTCATGTTTTATAATAAGACTGAGAGTATTTATATAAATTCATTGATAAAATATCACAACTCAATCTTGTGCATTCTAATAACGTGTTTGGATGTGTAGTTGCGACTGTTTTTCAAAGTGTATTTTACTCGAAATTTATTAAAATAATATTTTTTTTATTTTTTAAAAATTATTTTTGACTTCAGCGCATTAAAATAATCTAAAAATATTAAAAAAATATTAATTTGAAGTAAAAAAAATTTAAATTTTTTTTTAAAGCATTTTTAAAATTAAAAAACAAACAAAACCTAAATTTAATGAATTTTTTATTTTAAAAAGAAGAATATATATAACCGACTCTATAATCACAGTTGTATGAAATTTTCTCTATTATTAGGAGTTTGTGTTGGTTTGACTTTATGGTAGTTTTTTTCAAAAATTATTTTTTATCTAAAAAAATATAAAAATGATATTTTTAAAATATTTTTTTACAATTTTAATATATTAATATAAAAAATAAAAGTAAACTTCTAAAAAATATCATTTAAAAATATTTTAAATTTAAAATAACTTTTAAAAGTCCAGATGCAACTTGTGAAAAATGATGGGTCCAAATGCAATGATGTAACTGGACAAGATGGGTTGCTTTTGGTAGCCCAGGCAGCAGTTGATCACATAGGCTGGATCCATGGAATTCAACAAAAGGCCTAAATTGGAAAGGTGGCAGTTGGAGACGACCAATAAACTACTGGTAGTATTAAGAATAGAAACCTCAGCCTACAGACAGTGGACATTTGTATGATTCATTATTTTCTACTTTTGCCTTCCTCCTTCTCGTACGGAAACCCAACGAATTTAGGTTAATCGTTTGACGACCTTGAGTGGCAGACACGTCATATTTCTTCTGCCCGGTCGAGCCCGGTTTGGTTTTAGAAAATGGTACTAGTACGCTGCCTGCGCACTGTTAGAAGATTTATGTTTTAAAAATATTTTTTATATTTTTATATATTAAATTATTTTTATATATTTTCAGATCAGTTTTGATGGGTTGATGTTAAAAATAATTTTTAAAAAATAAAAAAGATATTATTTTAATAAATTTTCAAGCTTAAAATATTTTGAAAAATAATTACTATCACACTATCAAATACCTTCTAAATCGATGAAAAATCAAGGAAATAAAAAATTGACCCAAGCAACCAAACCGAGAAAGGCAATCCAAAACATTATGACCCGAAATGCAAGAGGTATATGCTAAATAATCCAAGAAGGTGTACTAAAAGTCATGCCAAACATTAACAAAAGCTAGCTATTCAATAAATTCCTAACAAAAACGAAAGTAAAATCCACAATATATTTAGAGTATCAACACAAGTTAAATTAAAATATGCTAACAGAAGCTAATGTCAAGTACTAACTTGTCCCAGCAACCTTAAAAGTTGAACTAAAACCCATTCTAAACATCAGCAGTAGCTGCGACCACAAATTAGTGATGCCTGACAAAGTTTTAACCATATATATATATACTTGGATGTTTCTTGTAGAGAAAAGAGAAGCAGCTGAGAGGTAGCTCAACACTGTAGACAGCCAAAGATTTAGTCTTGTTAAAACTCTTCCTTCTAGGAGGGATTACAGATTGAACAAAACAAAGCATTGATTCCCACTAATTCCTATTCAATGAATCACCAACAAACATAAACCTCTTATTCCTTAACTTGTCTTGCAGTATCCTTGGCTTGAACTCTGAACCGACAAAGACATAAAAGCCATCCAAAAGATGAATCAAAATTAAGAAAAAACATGTAAAATTAATGAATTCGAGAATTGATCAAATATTTGCTTGCTTCAGCAAACGAAAGTAAAGTGAAAAAAACAATGCAAAGCAAAGAACACAACATAATCTACCAAAAAAAAAAAACATGCAACGACAAACAAGGTTAACATAATCATAAATGAAGAGATACATGTCTTTGCTTTCATATATCAATGTCAACATCATCTTCATAACCCGTCTAAAGTGTGATTTGGGAATGTCGGTC
>Ga0307517_10003582_pt1 | contig 24119 bp, 16 predicted proteins | sample 23_EM_MG_FD_194515 | JGI IMG/M metagenome (GOLD analysis project Ga0307517, IMG submission 194515) | Populus trichocarpa ectomycorrhiza microbial communities from riparian zone in the Pacific Northwest, United States - 23_EM | ecosystem: Host-associated > Plants > Roots > Unclassified | place...
TCGTTGATTTTATATATATATATATATATATATATATATATATATATATATATTCACCCTTCAATATTAAATTGTTTGATAATTAAGCTTCATAATGTTATTTAGTTTGCTTTTGATGGAATTCCCTCGGTATTACAACTAGGTCACAAATTTGGTATGCTAACCCGGATGGACTCGGATTAAGTTTTTTTTTACATGTTTTCATTGTCAACTTATTTATTTTCGTTACATTTGTATTCATATTATCTAAATTAGTTAAGGTTATTAAACTTAATAGAGTCAATGACCCGAGTCTTGAATTTGATTTTTTAGATATGCTTGCGTCGCTTTAGCATTTATTTTAACGTTGGAAAAAGTTTAGGTCGGCCTTCACCATAGCTCAACCACCTATCTACTAATCATCTAATAAGAGAATATAAATTTTGAAAACTAAGATAACTAAATTTATTAGTTAAACCCTCTAATAATTTAATTTCTAGTTAATTTCTAGAGTTTTATCAATTAAAAATAAATATATTAAAAGTAAGTTTCTATTTTTTTTTTACTTCTTTTTAACTAAACAAATACATGGATGTATTTTATCTTTTAAATGATTAAATAAAGGATTAATGTTTTGAGAAATTGACCTTATATCTGGTGATTGAAATGGATAATTGTTAAATTAGAGGGAATCAATATAAACATTAATTTTGAAAAAAACAATGTTGTTTTTCCTTCAATATCACAACAAAATAATTCACAAAATATATTTATTTTTGTCAAAACAGTTAAAATCCTAAACATGCCATGTTGCAAGCTGAAGTGGTCATTTTTTTTTATTATTAAAAATATATTTTTTGTCAATAATGTCTGATGAAAAAAGCGACAAAAACTATCCATAAGACATTACCGTTTAATTAGCAACAAAATATATTTTTTCAGTAATTACTGATGAAATTGTTGATATAATAAAAATAATTAAAAAAAATCAAGAAATATTATGCAGTGACTCCATAGATAACATGACACATAATTATTTGCTGACGGGTTTATCGATGAAAATATTTTGTCACTAATATATGTTGTTGACTCTATTGATAAATTTAAAAGTGTTATAATTGACAGTAGTGTCATCCCCCTTCTATTGTTCTTTTTTCTCTTTTTCTTTATCTGCATATCAAAATAGCAGCCCCTCCTCATCCCTCTGTTTTGCCCTAAAAGTAGGCTCATCCTTATAATTTTGGCCACCCCAACATGCAGCAGTGTCAACATCACTATCTTGGTTTATTTTTTTCTAAATACTCTTTATATCAAGTAAGAAAACCTACCGATATATATTGTAGGTTAATTTATTGTTACTTTTGTGTAGTATTTGTAGTTTGCTTATATATTTAAGTGTTTTACATCCTTTTTCATTGAGAATTTTATTGTATTGAAATATGATTTGTATGTTTGAGTTTGTTTGAGATTTGGGAAAAATTAAATTTGTTAATAATTTAATGAAATTAAGTTTGATTTTGCAACTTAGGTTGTTATACTAGAAGAATTGATAGGTGATTTAATGGGTATCGATCATATTTTGCCAGTTTTATTGTTAAGTTGTGAATTTTAGGAAAATTAATTTTTTTTGTGTGGAATTCATAACAATTAAAAGGTATTAATTTAGATTGAATAAGTTTAAATTGAACAAATGATAGATAATTAGTTGGGCACCAATTACTTTTTGTTAATTTGATTTATTTAGTTTATATTTTGACGCAACATTGAATTTTTATACAAAAGATAATTGATTATTAGATAATGAATTCATTTTTAATTAACAAACTTAAAGTTTGAATTGATGGTTATATTATTAATAAATGTTGTCATCAATATTCTATATAGGTTTCCTAAGTAATGGATCAATGTTTTTTGATGTATCAAGATTCATCCTAAGAGTTGTATAGGGAAGATTATTGTAAACAAGTTAAGGGTTTTATTAGTTTTTCACTTTTGAATCCAAAGAATATTAGTGAAGGAGTAATTATATGTCCATATATGAAGTGTAAAAATAAAAAAGTTTCACCAATCAGATATTGTGATGATGTCTTCTAAAAAACAATTCTTATAGAAATACTTATGTTTGTTTGCACTCGGAGAATCCTATGTTCCTAATAAGACCATGTTAGAAAGGATTGTTGGCACAACATCTAGTTGTAGCAACATATATGAAGTTGTAGATGATAATATTAATCATTATATAAGTATAATGATAGATGCAATGAGAATGAATCATGATTATTCAGGTGAAGATTTAAGTGTCGATGAAAAACCAAATATGGATGAACAAATTACAGTAAATTATCAATCATTGCATGAGTGTTTACCATCAAGTCAGATTATAAGTTAAGTGAGACTGATTATGACACCATCATCAAATGAGAAAAAAAGCATTTTACCTGAAGAAAATAGATAAAAAGAAAACTTATATACTTTAAAATCAATGATAAAACCCTTGGCTTAAAATACAAAAAAATTAATATGTAACCAAACTTTTGCATGTTGTACTATAATAAAAATGCAAATTTAATCGAGTGCAAAACTTGTAGGTATGCGTGTATAAACCCAATACTAGTAAAGGAAGAAAATTTGTCTCATATAAAAAACTAAGATACTCTCAAATCACTCTTAAGTTGCAAATGTTATTTATTTCTTTGAAGATAGCCAAGCACATGACATGACGTCATTCACATGATGCTTTGGATGGATTCATAACGCAACTTCATGATGGTGAAATAGCTTAATAGGGTGCACGATTTTAACGTGTGAAGTATATATTTTTTTTGTGAAATTATAATCCTTTTTTCAATTATATTTCTTTTGTTTAATGAATTTTTGAATTAGGTTGCATGATTTTTGGTATGACGCATACACCTATGCTAAGAGAAGAGCCAAGTCAGATGACTTTGAGGCACGAAATAATTTTGACCTCATCACATCACTAAGAGTAATTTGGAGAGATATCTAGAGTTCTTGACATTAGAGGGTTTTAGGAGGCGGTCATGAAGTAGGTCCTCGAACAGAAATAAGGAGACTCATAGTTCCATTAGTAAGCATTCCAGTAAATCGCTTCCTTTTATCAACCATGCAAAACACGTGGTAAGAGCTTGCTTTATTTTTATATATTTTTCTTTAAATGTTAGTGATTATTTATGTCAAAATTTAATTAATGATTTATTTTATAAGCTACACAAATTAGACATGAGCCAACTCCAATAAAGTTATGTATGGAAATGCATACGAGGAAGAAGGATAGATAAAAAATGGTGCAACGATTCGTGGATAGCTAAGCATTGGCATTTGTTGTAGGTAAACTTTGAAACATTTTGAATATTTTTTTTGAACAAATGATTTTTTTCGATATCTTTGATTTTTTATGTAGAAAATATATAACACTAGCATGCATAACACATAGAGGACCCTTCAACCCATTTATAATATGATTTGGAGTTCTAATTAGAGGTTGAAGTAATCGGTTAGCCCATTAGGAATTGAGTTATTTCTATCATAGTTATCAAACCCGACCCGGGGGTTGACCTGGCCAAGGGCCCGGGTCCCGGGTTTCATGAGTCAACCCAGGAAAATTAAAAAAAATATTTAAAGTTTTAATATTTCATATGAAAAAATTAAGAAACAATTAATGTGAATATAGACTATATATGTTGTAAATAATAAAGTTTCAAAGAATATTAAATTTTTTTTATCCCACATTGAAAAGATATTATGTTATCCTTTTAAGTTGAAATATTTAAACCAATTTTTTTTTTTATCATACATTGAAAAAACATAACTTTTTTTCTTGTGAACATAGAGTATATATATTAAAGGGCTTCAAATCCCATATTGAAAAGATATTATGTTATCCTTTTAAGTTGAAGTATTTAAACCAAAACGTTTTTTTATCCCATATTGAAAAAACTTAACTTTTTTCTTGTGAACATAGAGTATATATACGAAAGGGTTTTAAATCACACATTGAAAAAATTACTTTTTTCTTGGGAACATAGAGTATATATATTAAAAGGTTTCAAATCCTACATTGAAAAAATAAAATATTTTTCTAGTATTTATATAGTAAACTTTAAAAAGTGTTAATAACCAACTAAAAAACTATGAAATAAGAGGGATATAGGAGAAAAACCACATTTGAAAGAAAAAAAAACTGAGTCTCGTCCGGGTTCGCTCGGTTCACGGGTCGACCCGCTAGGTTGACCAAATTTTATCAGGTTGTTGCACTAGCCGGTCTTTTATCTTACCCGAACTAGTTCAGTCACCGGGTCGAACTGCTGGGCCAGTCTGGGTTTAATAACAATGATTTCTACGACAACGGTTGAGATATAAGGCAGGCTATAGTTTCTTGACCATAGGCACCCCACAATCCAGCTCGAGTTAACCACTAGTAGCTGTTTAGGAGTTGATTTAAGAATAAATTGCTATTGTGATGGCCAATATGAGGGTTGAACTTGAGGCACAATACGAAGAACAAAGTAAGAATAAATGGGAGCAAATGATGGCATACATGTTGAATCATTATCCTACTCTTTATGTGATACGATCAAGATTACACAAAAAAATCCATTGCAAGTTTCAATTGGGCCAATTACAAGATCAATGGCACATAAGGTCAAAGATGTATCTAATGAGCTTACTAAAAGTATTTGGGCAAATGTGAATTTGAAGGAGGCTACATCTTCAAGAACTAATGATCAGATCTTAATCAATTTAACCTATGTATAAGAGGGGTCTGATCCATCTACTTCACTAGTTAATTAATTTTGGCAATTAGAAGCTTATTTTTCTAGCACATAGTTTTTTTTTTCTAACAAGCATAATATTCTATTCGACTGTTGGATCGGCCTGAAACTTTACCAAAAGTTTTCAGAGGTTTTGTTCTATATTGAGTTAAAATTTTAAGGTAATTGGACATCATGAAGGTCTTGTGATAAGGCCTATAAGTTACTATGCATGAATTATATTAGTTTCCGAGTTGATTTAGGATTCTTTTTCTTATTTTATTTAGATTTTATTAATATTTAGGATGTTTTTACCTATTATAAATAGGGTTATTTAGCTTTTTTTTAGTAGTTTTTTTTGACAAATTTTGATTTCAACAATTATTATTGTGTGTGAGCTTTTGCTTATACTTTTTAGTTTTTCATTGAATTACTTTGACTTATCGAAGAATTAACCAAGCTTTATGATGTCTTCTATACTTTTCGTTCACGTCTCTTTATATGTGTCGGGTGAGGGTTCGGTTACTTATAGCCTTGGTGCCTCGACATAGGTTATCGTTGTGTCAAGCTCAACATCAAACTTGATCTTAGCTTTCTTAGGAAAAGTCAATTTGGCTATGTATTTTTAGATTTTTATATTCACAAGATTCACATAATTACAAACCTCCAAAATATTTTCCTTTCCCTCCACCTCCAACTTCTTTCTAAGGTATAAAGACTTTTGTAATTGATTTTACACTTAAATTAATAATATAAAATGTGTTCTTCAATTTAAATTTGCTGTTTAATAATGTTTGTTGTTAAATTATTTGATCTAAATAAGCGTGTATTAAAAAAATTACTAAAATACCGGCGAACATAAAGATTCTGTTGGTGATTCCGTCAATAATGTAGATCTATTTTCTTCGGAGAATTACAGAGAGTTGTGAACTGTTTGATATAGACAAATGGATTCACCGATTTAATTTTAATGTCAGTGATTCTGTTAGGAAAATCATCGGTGATACATAATACATTACCGCAGTATTCCATCGTTGACCCGTTAGTAATATTTATCGATGGATTTACCAACAGAAAAATGATCGCCAAATATTTTCTTGGCACATATATTTTATTGGTGTTTTCATTAGTAAGTAACTTCACCGATAAAATTATCGACGAACTTGATATCACCGACAAGAAACTCATCGACGATAAGTTTCCGTCGGTGAATCTGTCAGTGATTTATATATCGATGGAAATACAGCTTAATAACCGATGAAATATTCCGTTGTTGAAAATCAAATATTAAATTGATAAATCACCAATAATTCACTAAATATTTATAATTTTTAAATAAACAGTTGCTTCATCACCAATTCCATTAGGCTATCTTGCAGGATCTCTCATGTGAAGAATATTCACTCGAAGCAGCTAGTCTATGAACATCGACTGCGCTCAGCTGTTAAAAGGGGTTCTGATACATCCTTTGAGTGCAATATATCACTATCAATTTTTTTTAATTTTTTTTTTAACATCATTCTATTTATTTGTAGGCTACCTTTGTGTTTCTTTTTCTTCTAGTCTCTCCCACATTAAGCAAATGCACACATAACTGAGAACTGCAATTCCTTCTAAATCTGTGCATTGAACCACTACTAAATCCTAAGATGTTAGAGCACACCAAAGACAGAGTAACTTAAGAAAATAAATATTTCACCAAGAATAGGATGTTCAAATCATAGTCTTACTTTTGTTCGAGGCATAAAGAAAATATAAAAACCTGTAATTAATAAACACCCTCCACCTTAAAAATAACGTTGTTAATTAATTAATATAGCTCACGTTCCAAATAATTTTGCCACCATCCATAGAAATTACAAATATCAGCCAAAAGAGTTCTTCATGTTCTCTGCTGAATGATTAATTCTCTGTGGAACCTGTCAAGAGTGTTTTGAGTGCTGCCATCAAATCCTGATGACCATGAAAAAGAGTGGCCATGTCGCAGTAGAAGTCATGCCTGCTCTTATGCCCTTCTTTGTACAAATCGAACTCACTGTGGAAATCTTCGTACACATATTCATGGTTCTCAAAGCGTTCTGTGATCAGATGCCTCATTGTTGCAGTTTCTGCTTCCATATTGTTAGACTCGAGGAAAGATATTACCCTATCTTTAATCGCTTCAGAGTTCTTATTTGTTCATGTTTTCACGGATTTTATGTCCTCTCTTATGCATTGCTTATATCATGTTTTGAATCGGATTTGGATTTACCATGCATAATCACAATCCTTATCGAATACGGATTCTGAGAAAATATGACGTTTTCCGAATAAAGTCCTTAATTATACGGGCAGGAATCCGAATTGAAAAGGAGAAAAGTTGCTTAATAAACAAGCAAAACTTTGCTTATAAGGTTTGCTTGTGACAGTATTTATCTCATTCTCTATGTCCTAGGTACTACAGATTTTAAGACCTTCCATCTCCTTGGTTGAAAATTTTCTATGGAGCCTGTGCAATTCAATTTCACATTGAATCTCCATGATCTTGATGCACCCAAAACCACCTTCAAGATTCCACTCGATCCTACTGTCCTTCCAGCCTTTACAACCACCAGTTCCTGCATCAATCAAAATGCGAAGATTTCATCTGAACTTGAAAAACTTCCGGGGCAAGGTGATGGCGCCGCTGTCTACAAATTACAAAAGAAGATGAAGAGAAAGAGAGAGTGTAACGATAAATATGCTACGATCTACTTGAACAAGCTGAGTGCCAGGTTTCAGGATCAGCCTGAAAATATACAGGGCTTTAAAACGGTCATGGCAGATATCATTGGTCATACTGACAGAGATCAATCTGGTCGACTAAAAGACATACCCGACGATACCCTAGACAGAATAGCGGCAATCTTTGAAGGTCATGATGATCTGCTACGTGACTTTAACTCTTTTTTGCCACCTTCACATAAACTTAGCCTGGATGATGAGGAGGAGGAAAATGAGGCGGATGCAGCAGAGGAAAAAGAACCTGGACTCAAAGATGCTTTGGATTTTTTCAAGAAAGTGTGGATATTGCGTGGCATGGATTTCTATGAAGCCTTCCTGAGGACTTTATTTCCACTCAAAAATGGGAGCAGGAACCCAGATTATGTCTATAGGGATGCCCTTGCGTTATTGGCAGATGAACCTGATTTGCTCCAGGGGTTTTATAGATTTTTGCCTGCTTCTAAATCAATCCCTTTGGCATATCATGTGCCATATTCCCAAGGTTTGGATGTTAACAACAAAAGAGCAGTGCTGGTGAATGCTGTCAAGGAGCAGAAGCATTCTGAAAATCTTGAGGTTGTTGAAGATAATGATCATAAGAAAAGAAATTTTGTCAACAAGGCTGGAGGAGTTGTAGCGGGAGGTGGTGAGAGTGTCATAGAAAAGTGTAGGAGTGATGGACTTTGCTTCTTTGGCAAAGTTAAGGAGAGGTTGTCTTGCAATTTCCTTTATGAGAGATTCTTGAAGCTTCTCTTTTATTATACAAAGGAGAAGTTTGGAGAGAGTGAATGGAAAACTATGGTTGCTACTATGATTGGAAATCATTCTGATCTCATGGATGAGCTCAATGATTTCATGGTAAAATGCAAGAATATGCAAGAATCAAGGAGATGTGAAAGAAGGGACCGAAAGAGAGCAAAACATGAATCCCAGGTCTTGAATGATGAGTTGGTTTCTGTTGCCTCAAGAACTGAAGACTATTCCTCTAACATCAGGAGCCAAAAGCAGCGACAGCAAATCATGGTTCAATGTAAAGATGATAGAGATGAGATAGACATGCTATTTACTTGGTTTAAATCAGCTGTTGAGTATGCAGATGAACTGGGGGATGGCAACGATGAAGGGAAAGTTACAAAGGGGAAGAGGATTCACTTCCTAAGATGTGTTGAACGTTTATATAATGATCAAGGCCTTGAGGTGCTTGATGTTTTCGACAAAAATCCCCAGCATGCACTGCCTATCTTAAGGCATCGCTTGAAGCAGAAATTAGAGGAGCTTAAACATTGGCGTGATGATCATGAAAAGTTATGGGATGAAGTAGTCTCTCGAGTTTATTAAAAATCATTTGACAAGCCAGATGATTCCTTTTTCTTTGTAATTTTCAAGTGAATGGTTGAATGGAATTTCTGGATATTTTGTGTTATCTATTTTTGGATTTATTATGTATAATAATATTATTATGATTTTTCCATGGTGAATCATTGTTGTTAATTAGAACTTCTGAAGGCTATGCACTCCATCCTGTTTATCATGATCAAATCTGCTTGAGTCTCTGTAGTTGTACTCTATTTTTATTAATCGCTTTGTAAGCATTATTAAATTGTGAATTAAGAAGTCTTAATAGCTCTAATTAATGTTAAGTCTTAATAGAGTATTCATCTAGAACATTTAAAAGTATTAAATATTAGATTTATTAATCAGAAATTTGATGAATATTAAAAACAAATAAAATCTTTTTTAAAATTAAATATGTTAAATTATGGATAAAGTTAATATCATGAGTAACAATCGATTGGATTGACTACAGGACTTATATATTAACAGAATGTGTAGCCAATGTCTCTGAGTGGTTCCTACTCTTGTCTTGACTGCAAGGTACTATATGATGATAAGAAGGGGTAGTAAGCAAAAGTTCATCACAGAATGTCTTCGGTTTAATTCCTCATAATCAGTTTTCTGAAAATCACTCCTTTTCCAAGCTTTAAAAGCTGCAGGCTAGATTTGGATGCTATCAAACTTCGATTCTCAGGATGATATTGCCTACCCAAATGACCCCAAATCAAACATGAACAGCTCTTTCGATGGATTGAACTGCCTCGTGATATGCTTGACATTGAGAAGGATCTCTAAATGAATGGGATGAAGCCAACTACCAACACTGCAAAGAGGAGGGCAGCAGACCAGTTTCAGGGCATTTCCTCAAAGAAAAAGATCAAGAACAAGAAGCATCGGATCAGACAGATCACTAACCTGACCAATGCACATCTTCCAAAACTTTTTAAAAATCTTGGTTCTTGATACTTCGGAAGTAGATTGCTCCATTGTTGAGCTCATGCTTATCCGCACAGATACACTACTTTCATATGGAAAGTGGCTGCATGTGTGCTGAATGAAGTTGAGTGAGTAATGTAGACAGGTTAAGTTCTCTAGAGTTTGCACTGGTGTGTCTAGCTTGTCAGAATTTTCATATGTGTGCAGCATATTCATATCAGTCATTTTAGCATAATTTTTTAATCTGAAGTGTAATTTTTCATCCCTAGCTACTTAAGTCTTTAGCAACCTGCACTACACAATTTCCATGAACAACGAAAATGTCGAAACCAGTTCAGGAACGATTATTTTAGATGGGGATCAAAAGAACTTTGTTTAGAAACAAAATTGTGATAATTAAGCGATATTCCATGAGATAATAACAGATTAATTTGGTCTTTCAACGCTCGTATTTGTGACAGATCAAGCAAAATTTGAAACTATTTCTGTTAGGACTTGGAAAAACTGCAATCTTTAATCTAGACTGGAGGGAATAGCAAATAAGAAATAAAGAAAACAAGCCAGCTACACTACATTGACAACAGGTCGCAGGCAGGCCCTTGTTCTTTACATGTTGCTAGTAGTCAGGAAGTTTTTATTAGCACTTTAAATTCAATGAACTATTTAAAATTTTCCCTCACAATGCTTTAGAGGTTTTACATTTACATGAGCCTAATCATGCTTTCGGATGCTCCCTTAACAATTCTTTATTGCATGTATTGAATGCATAGTCTTTCTATGGCATACTTTGTACTCTATGGAGGAGGAATTGGTGGTGGTAGCATGAATGGCGCTGGAGCTGAAGTGAAAGTATTGGCCTTGCTAGAGCCATGGAAAATATTCTTTTGGTTTGGGACAAATCACAAAAATATCAAAACAGTCTCCTCAGAGAGGATTTAAATTTCTTTACTTAAAAATGCTACGTCTGATGTCTATATGAATCTTACACGACTTCCATATGGTTCTATACTGAGTGATCAGAGGATGTTATTTCCATAATAAGAGGAGTCGATGAAAAAACTGGAGATGGTAGTGGACTGCACACAGGTTTCTTCTTCTGCATTCTGCAGAATGATATTCTGTGTAATTGTCATGAAGAACATGATAAAAAGTTGATCAAGAAACACCATGTTATTAGAAACTGTAGGAAGACAAATCTATAACATGTAACCTGGAACTAATATTTCTAGTATCATATTATCAATTCGAAGAATGCAGTAGTATTTCTCAACATTGAATAATTACCAGCTTAAATGTTCAAGAGAAGAGTGGCTAGGATTAAGGATGAGGGATTAAATTGATCCCATGGTGTTTCAGGGATTTTGGTTATGGGGGTCAAGTAACTTTCCTTCAGATTTCTCTTCTAATCTAGCTGTTTGCTTGGTTTCTTTGCATATATCTCTGATTTTTGTTGAACTATCTGGACTGCCTAATGATTTATACTAATTTCTAGCATATGCATCCGCTCAAATCCATCCAAGTTCATCTTTATATTCTTTTAACTCCAGTTTTTGTTCCAAACGAACTTTTAGGAGAGGCAGTGCATGTTGAGGATCAACATTTAGTATGTGAAGTACCTCAAGACCCTGATCACCATATAAACGTTCAAGACACCATAGAAATTCCGATTCCCCTTTTCCATTTCATTATCATCGATGCCCTTTTCCAATTCTTCTGCATATTCAACAGCTGAACTAAACCAACTAATTAGCATGTCCATCTCATATCTATTATCTTCACATTCAAGCATGATTTTCTCACTTTCATTGCTCTTAATTTCTAGTGGAGAAGTACTTGGATCCTGAAGGCACCACTAAAAATCGATCATTCAACACCTTCAGTTCGGGTTGCATTGCATTGTGTTTAGAAGGAACACCATAGTCTGTTGGGAGATATCGATAACATAACGCTGGAACTCGTCCATGAGACCAGGATGCTTTCTAATCATAGCAACTATTCTTTCTTTCCATTCATACTTTCCAATCCTTCCATTGATATAATAGAAAACCATCTTTAATAGCTGATCTCACACGATAGCTTCTTTCGAAAGTTCTCGAAAAGCAAAAATCCAGCCTGCAGGAGCTTTTTTACTACGTGATCACCTGGTTTCACTGCAAATCCTCTCACAAAATTTCTTTCCTTATCGTTCCCTTGAGCCACCTCAATCTTTTCAGGATGCTGCTTCTTCCGCTCTTCACCGGCCTTAATTAGTACTGCTCCGCTGTTTTTCACATCTTTATCTCGAGAATCTGGACTTCGAGATGCTACTGCTGAAGGTGCTTCACAAGCTCGCATAACTCTATAAAAACACTCCAGTAAATCAGCATCGTCTCCGCACAGCGGAACAATACATCTGAAGAGATCACTATGTCCCTGGCATTTCTTAAAATCTTCGCAAAATCTTCCCAAACCTTCTTGCCACACATCCTCAGCTTCTTTGTAAAATCGTGAGCACCTTCAAATCCAGGTAGTAGTTTTTTTTTCTCTGCTAAAGCAGCCTTCCATCTTATCCTCCTCCTCCTCTACCTCTGCTGCCTCACTGTCATCGTCTTCATCATCATCAACAACGCTAAAACGATGCGAGGGCGGCAAGAAAACGTTGAACCCATGTATCAGGTCACAGTGACCTTCAAGAGTTGCCTTCAATCTTGCCAAGACATGGTCAGGTACGTTTTTCAGTCTCCCTGAGAACTCATCTCTTAAATCCCTGATATCTTCCATGACCCTGTAAAGCTACATAATTTTTCAGGCTGGTCTTGGAACCTGAGTCCTAGTTCCTTGAGGTAGATTTCGGATTCCCTGTAAAAATCTAAACACATTGATTTGCATTTTCTTTTGGTATAGCATTAAGGTTTATGCTATTCCGAGTGGTAACATATTAATGGAGAAATTTGATGCAATACGAGGAGAAATTATCCATTTGACAGTATATTGATATTTTTTCCAGCTACTGTCTGTCTTAGGTTTCTTTGTAATTAAGTGTCATTTTCTTCCTTTGTAATCTTTCACGAACCTGTAAATGTTGGAGGAAAATGAAAACGAAGTCACATGAGTATCATTGTTTCATTTCCATACACATACTATAAATGTATAAATGAAGTTACTTTAACCTTTATCTTTCATGAACCATGTAGTCTTTGTTCCTAGAATTATCAAATATTTGAATCTATATGTGTACGAATAAATAAAGTCACTTGAGAAATCTTGTTCCTTCGGCACACATTTATGATGTGTATGTGAATGATGAGCATACAAAGGTGCTGGTTTAGAATGGTGGGCATACCATGGATTCTGGTTACACACACACGAGGGTCATGAAACTTCCTCTCAGATGTTCTCTGAGGTGTAAGATTTTTGCAGTTCAATGCATTCATTGATTGTCTGGTTATTCATATCTTTCTTCAGGCAATTCACTAGTAAATTTAACTGAAGTTCGGCTTGGACTTCCTTGAACAGCTTTCTTAATGATTGAAAATGGTCAGTCGACTCAGTCAACTCAAGCCCGTTGCCGGCAAGGGTTCCTGTGAATGGATTAGCAAAACCTGCAAGGCACAATAGCTGATGAAGAACAAAAGATGGTCCGAGGAAATCTCTGTCCAAACAGTTAAGCTCACCCTGAGATGACACTTAATGAGTCTGATTCGACGTGAACAGAGTGACCCTGTATGTCTTAGTTTCATCATCCTATTTGCAATATGAAGGTTCTTTGACAAGCAAAATCAACAACTCTTCGTATTCCTATTCCCTTCACAAGATTACTGCTCGCTTATGAACACTGAACACAGTGTTCTTCAATGTTTTCGCTACAGCACAATTACGTGCAGGCAACATCCAATCTTTCAGAGGACACAAATAGTACACAGAGCAATCACAAGTAATATGATCAGTATAACAGAAGTATTAAGTCATCATCGCAGAATAACATAGGAAACAAGAATGATCAGGCCAGTAGAACAGGAAGATGGTTAGTTGCAATCGCACCTGAGAAAACTACTGATTCATTTCCATTGATGATCCACAGAAAGTTCAAACATCAAATCATGTTATGCCATAATGCAAGTTTAAGAACCTATCCAGCTCTCCATGTCTTAAAACAAAGTACTGGAGATGATTGGGTACAAATTTGACAGAAACTGAACTTGACTTCACTAAGCCAGTAGGAATTTAGAAGATCTTGCGACCCCCTCCATGCATCTGCAACATGGCATCAATTTGTTCCCCATTCTCTAGTCCAAGCTACACATGCAAATCAAAATTTAGAAGAGAATCACCAAACTGAAAAGAACCAGAATAAATGAAAATCAACATTATTTGCGGTAATAAAAGATAAAGCATAAGCACCAAATCAAACTTCAAGTACAACAAAGCTCGTTGGTGCCCATGCAGCCAAAGTTTTCGATTTACTTGAAGTTAACTCATCCACAAATGCTTGCAATTGCCATTTTTGTTTTTCTTTTGATATTGAGTTACTCTTTAATGTTATCAAAGAAGAGGAAGTAATCTAGCAACGATAATCTTGAATCAAAAACAAATCTGAACGTCCTGAAAATCATGAATCAGTTCTCTTGTTTCAAAGGGACCTTTACCAACATTATCTGCAATTCTTATCGGTTCTAGTAATTTCACTAACGGACAAGAACTTCCAGGACAATAATTGAGTTAGTCGGAAAATATTTCTTGAAAAAAGAAGAAAAGGTTGAAGGGCAGAAGAAGAATGTCACCTTGGCTGCATGTCTTTTGGTAATACACTTTCCATTGTAGAAAAACCGCAAGCTATGACCTTACATTCCCCTTCTCTCAATATACTCATCCATGAGCCTAGATAGAGAGGCATGAGTCTTGATCTTAATTATATCGACATAACGCCCATCCTGCAATGAAAAGAACAAATGACAGAACACCACACTCAATGGACTGCATAAAATATTAAAATTCATTAACAATACGCATAAATAGGTGTAATGATGTAAAATCACACAACTGCACAAAGATATTCCATTTGTAATTTCAAGTCCTTTCAGGAGCAACAATAAACAGCCCAAAACCCCAAAGTGTTCTTCAACTGCATCAGAGCTTCTCATCAATATATGAAATGTACCTGTACAGGAGGATTGATAAATGAATAGCAAGTAACCATGATCTGCTGCTATGGGGAAATGCAAGGGATGATGGGTGGCAATCTGAACTGAAGTGAACCAGCTTATTTGCAATTTGTTTTTTTAGGGTTAATACTACTCCCCGAAAATAAAAAAATATGTCAAAAAATAACACCAGTTTTTAAAAATATGACTCATCAAAATATTGACTTTTAACTCTAAAAAAAAGTTATATCCAAGTTGTAAAAAAAATACGCATAATTCATATTTGTTTTTAAAATTTTGACATCGATCCTATTTTAGAAAAAAAAATGTGTCAACGAATAACATTTATCCCTTAAAAAGAAGATTATGTTGTAATAGCTAAAAAAAAGGCATAACTCATATTTGAGAATTGGTCTTAGACCCGTGCACGACAACGAGATAAACTGGGAGTTGGACCCGCCTCATCAAATTTTTTTTATTTTGGGTATTTCATAAAATACAAAAAAAAAAATACAGATACAAGTATAAAAAGACAAATAAAACACACCTAGAAGCATAGTTTTGAAACCCGACTCGGCCCAGCGGGTTGACCCGAGACCCGGCCGACCCGGGGCTGGAACCGGACCGGGTTGAAGAAAAAATAGGAAAAGGAAAAACCTGGTGTGACCCGGCAAGACCCGGTCAAAAACCCGGTTGCAACCTGTTGACTTTTTTTTTACTAAAACAACGTCGTTTTGATTTTTTTAAAAAAAATTGACCCAGGCGACCTGATCAAAACCCGAAACCCGGGCCTTGGACCGAGCCACCCATCGGGCTGGGTGTAAAAACTATGCCTAGAAGTCCTCAAAATTATCTCAGTGTCACTTTATAGGAAAAAGACTGAAATACCCTTGAACTTCCCTAGAAACTACAAAAATACCCCTAGTGGTGCTTTAGCTCATGTGCGGCCACTGTTGGAGGGGTGAAATTTTTTTGTGAGATTTTGGGCCATAAATTGCAGCTTCTAGTAGATCTATGTGAGCGGATTCCGATGGTGGTGGTGGTGTTGACCATTGATGACCGATATATAATAAAACCTAAAAACACAATGGAAGTTTTGGGATAAAAGCTTGCTGCCATGGATGTCAACAATGTAGATGAAGATGAAGAAAAGGGCAAGAATTGTAATAATAAGCCAACAACAATGAAAGAAGATGAATTGTTGCCTTAGTTAACTGTCCACTCTCTAAAAAAAGCTCCAGCCAAAACCTTTGTGCGGAAGCTTTCAGTTGATGAAGTATTCTAGAATTGGGAGATTGAAAAAGCCCTAGTTGTTTTAAAAAAGTAATGATTAAATGTCCACTTATATTTGCTTTTATATGTTTTATGTGCTTTGCATTGTAAATTACTTTGTGTTTTTGCACCTGGATGGAAATCTTGGCTCAAAATGAGTTTTTTTCTTAATTATTAAGCTAACTTTTAAAATATTAATGAGATCATGCATTTTCTGCAACAATTTTTTTTTTATCTACAATACTCTTACACTGAAATGCCTTTTGCTTTTAGGAATTCTGAAAGTGCATCCTCCACAAATCCACAATCATATTGCACTGGAAATGAATGGCCAAACTATGATAAGAAGAATGAGAAGAAGATTATATTAGAGAGTTTCTTAGACTAGTAGAGCAGTTTGAGCATGCTTGAAAACCTACAAAAGAAGAGTTAAAGGTGATAAATGTAGGCACCAGGCAAGATAGAAGAGAGCTAAAGATAGAAACTCTGATTACCGTAAAAGAAAAAGGTAGTCTAACCTCACTCCTACAAGATTATATGGATGTGTTTGTCTGGTCTTATACAGATATGCTTGGTTTAGACATTGATATTATAGTACACAAAGTGCCTTTGATAGAAGAATGTAAACCTGTTAAAGAGAAAATTAAGAAGAACTCGCCCTGATATTTTACTCAAAGTTAAGGCAGATATAAAAAAATAGTAGGGTGTTGGTTTCCTAAAAGTTGTTAAATATCCTCAATGGTTATCTAATATAGTGGTAGTACCGAAAAAGGATGACAAAATCAGAGTATGTGTAGACTTCAGGGATCTAAACAAAGTTAGTTCAAATGATGATTTTCCTTTGCCTCACATAGACTTCCTAATAAACAATGCTGCTAGAAGCTTAACTAATTCCTTTATGGATGGATTCTTTGGGTATAACCACAATAAGATGGTTAAAGAAGATAAGAAGAAGACCATTTTTATCACATAGGAAACATTCTGCTATAAAGTGATGCCATTTGAGTTGAAGAATGTCAAAGCCACTTATCAAAGGGCAATGGTGACACTCTTCCATGATATGATACATAAAGAGATTGAAGTGTACGTGGATAATATGATTGACAAATCTAAAAAGGAAGAAAATCATGTCCAGATTCTAAGAAAGTTATTTCACAGACTGAGAAAGTATCAATTGAAGTTGAATCCTATAAAGTGTTTATATTGGGTGAAGTTTGAGAAGTTGTTAAAATTTATAATAAGCAATAAAGGAATAGAGGTTGATTTTGATAAAGTGAAAGCAATTCAGGCTATGACAGTTCGTAAAACTGAGAAAAAAGTAGGAGGTTTCTTAGGACGTTTGAATTACATCACTCAGTTCATATCTCAATTAATAGCAACCTGTGAGCCAATCTTCTGATTACTTTGAAAAAAGAATCCTGGTATATGGGACGAAGATTTTGAAGAGGCTTATAATAAATAAAATAAAATAATATAATATGTATAGAATTCACCTTTGTTAGTGCCACGTGTGCCTAAAAGACCTTTAATCCTATATCTGACAATAATTGTGGTAGCAATGAGTTATGTGCTGGGATAACATGATGAGTCTGGAAGAAAGGAGCAACCTATCTACTATCTGAGCAGGAAGTTTACCAATTCTGAATCCAAATATACTATGATTGAGAAGTTGTGTTATGTCATTGTATGGAGTATGAAGCATTTTTGAAAATATATGTTGTATTATACCACCTGGTTGATCTAAAAAATGGATCATCCTAAATACATCCTTGAGAAACCCAACATGTTAAGCTGAATAGCAAGAAGGCAAATAATGATGGCTGAGTATGACATTGTATACAAGATAAGAAAATATATGAAAGGAAGTGCAATTACTGATCATTTAACAAATAATGCTATCAAAGATTACGAGCCTTTTAAATTTGACTTTCCGGACGAGGATGAGCTGATAGTATAAGAAGAAAAAAGAGAAAAATTATTGGTGGATCATATATTTTGATGGTGCAATAAATGTATATGGCAACAGGGTAGAGGTTGTGATAATCTCGCCTAATAAAAAGTAATCTTCCATCTCAATCAAATTGAGGTTTGAATGTACTAATAATATTGCTGAATATGAGGCTTGTATCCTTAGATTAGAAGCTGTTTTAGAGATGAAAATAAAGAAGCTTGATGTTTATGGGGATTTAATGTTGATAATATATTAAGTGAAAGGAGGATTGTAGATGAAAGAAGAAAAACTGAGACCCTATTAAAAATATCTCACTAAACTAACTGAGGGTTTCATGAAATATATTTTACCCATATAGAAAGAGACAAAACCAATTTGTTGATGCATTGGCAATTTTAGCTTTTATGGCTAAAACTGATTACGAAATTAGGATATAACCAATTTGTATTGAGATCAGAAATTTTCTAGCTTATTGTTGTTCAATTGAAGGAGAAATGGATGGAACCCGTGGTTTTATGATATCAAGCGGTTTATCCAATATCAAGAGTATTCTTTAGGGGCATTTAAAGCATATATGAATACCTTAAGAAGGTTAGCCATGGAATTTTATCCAGATGGAGAAACCCTATATAAAAGGTCATTCAATGGAACTTTACGGAGATGTCAAGATGAAATCGAAGCCAAGGTAGTACTGCAAGAAATTCATGAAGAAATTTGTGCGATTTATACCACTAAGCATATGATGGCTACATAAATCCAACAATCTGGGTACTTCTGGATGACTATAGAGAAAGGATGCATAGATTATATTAGAAAATGCCATTAATATCTAGCACATAATGATAAGATAAATGCACACATCCAGCTTCTTCGCTTAATATGGCATCACCACAACCATTTGCAATGTAGGGAATAGATGTGTTGAGCCAATCAACCTGAAGGCCAACAATAAGCATCAATTTATCTTAGTAGCCATTGATTACTTTACAAAGTGGATGGAAGCCAGCTCTTATGCTTATGTGACTCAAAAGTAGTCAAGCGTTTCATTGAGAAAAGTTGATATGTCAATATGGTTCATTTGGGAAGACAGTGACCAACAATGCTCAAAATTTAATGGAAAAATAATCACAGAGTTGTGTGCAAAGTGAAAAATTAAACATTCCAACTCGTCTCTCTACTAACCAAAGATGAATGGTGATGTCGAGGCTACAAACAAGAATATTAAAAAGATTATCCAAAAGATGGTGGTCACTTTGCTTTTCATAAGATGATTCCCTTGGCTTTTCATGCATATCGCACGATAGTAATGACATCTACTGGAGCTACACCTACTCATTGGTATCTGGGATAGAGGCGGTAATGCCTTTGTGAGTGAAAATTCCATCTTTGAGAGTGTTGATAGAATTTGAATTGGAAAAAGCTGAATAGACTAAAGTGAGATATGAGCAACTAAATATGATAAGTGGAAAGAGGTTGGCTCCAATTTGTCATCACTAGCTATACCAAAAAAGAATGGCCAAAGCATATGACTAGAAGGTTTGACAAAAAGAACTCAAAGAAGGGGATCTTATACTAAGAAAAATCTTACCATTACCAAGTGAAGACTGAAGCAAGTGGGCATCAAATTATGAGGGCCCATATATAGTGTAGAAGGCATTCTTCAGAGGGGCTCTGTTGTTGACCAGGATGGATGCATATGATCTACCTAGGCCTATAAACTCTGATTCTATAAAAAAGTATTATGTATGATGTGTTCATCCAATTCAGATCAATAAAATGAAGTTTTGGCTAGGAAATTCTCTTTGCATATAAATCACCAAAGAACCCATGCATGATCTCAATGGCTTAACAATTTGATTTTTCAAATTGTTTTTTTTTTTACATGAGAATTCTTTTCTTAAATGAGATTTTAAAAGAACTGATTTTTTTATGAATTCAAGAAAATAAATCAGTGATTTGTTTGGAATAATATTCTAAGCAACTACTTTGAAAGAGATGACCAAACGATTCAAAACTTGAAAAATATAAAAACTATCACTCAAAATTATGTGTTGGAGCTATATTTTATCTGTATGAATAATGGTTGGTAGTAAATTTGCTTGTTATGGACTCACAAAACATGGTCTCTTGCAAATCCAAACACTTACGCTGGATGTGGACAAAGTTTATTGGTTTTAATTGATCTAGCTTGAAATGAGGAAATGCCACCTTTGATATTCCTTTCACTTTTTAAAAAATTATCCTTTGTAGTCCTAATTTGAGCTGAGCCTACTTAAAGCTTTTTTTTATAAGAACTCTGACTAAGATCACACCCTACACTAAGGGCAAAGAGAGAGAAATGATTATGGAAATAGCTTTGGAGGCATGTGAACTTATGAAATTTGACAACAAATAATCCAGCAAAATTCCTAACAATTGAAAGAATGCCCAACAAATATAGGAGTGAAAATAAAAAAAATAAAAAAAATTTCTAATTTGAAATATTTCATATCCTTTTGATTGTCAAGATAGCAAAAGAAAAGACTATATGATAAGATAACAGTGACCTATAGTCCTTAAACCCTAAAACACTTTTTTGAGCTTATAAAGTACTCTTTCTTTTATAGTCTTGAGTCATAACCTACATTATATGCCTTCGAAGTCCACTTTAATCAAGTAAGCAACATAGACTAATAAACAACGTTCTTAAAATATGAGAGACATTTTTCCATAAAGAGTCATGGCATATCAAATAACTACTCACTATTTCTGAAAAAATAAAAGGCATATTGTTTCTTTTTTCTTAGAATACATTCAAGCAATTGCTTAAACACTTTGAAAATCAAAGTAGAGGTCATTTTATCACTTACATTCATCCAATATTACTTTTACTAAAAGATTTGACATAAATCCTTAGATAGTTGAATGAACATTGTTATAGTAAACAAACATTGAGAGTTTTGGTCTTTTAAGAACAAAATCAATCTTTTGAAAAATCATTTTTGGACAAGGTTTTCTTTGTCAAAAAAATGAATGTATGAAAAAAAAAACAATGAAAAACAAACTAAAAAACACTGTCAGAAAATCAAAGATTTTGATGACAATAAGAGCAAAAGAGAAAATGAAATTAGGCAATTAATTCTTCCCAGAAGGTAGAGAAGCAGTCAACACATCTCCAATGGAATAAAGAAATTTTTTTCCCTAGTGAAAAATACACATGATAAAAATATAGACTTCTTCCAGCATGAGAAATGAAACAATATGATTTACAGTATCTGTGAAATGAGATTGTTGACTCTTATAATATGATATGTTAGACAATAGAATAACGGATACATCTACAATAAAGAAATATAGAAATTTCGGTAAAATATATATGAAAATCCCTGGTGAAGCAGGATAATCTTCATATAATGACCAAATAAATTGGTTAAGAATCCTTATTAGTGGGAATGTTGCAAGTAGAAGAATGTATGGCCGGGATAGCTAATGCTCTAAACAAAGTGACCAATAGAGAAAGGTGTAGTGACAATTGGGAACCCAAACAAAGTTTATCCTAAAGAAATGACCATCATGAATTAGCTTGAGTAGATTTAAAGGCCACATGAATCAAAATATCTCGTTAAAAAAATCAAGATCCTCAAACAAGATGAATAAGGGTCTATATTTCAAAACCAGGTAAGATGCATTGCATGTCATCTAACCCCATGAGCATTGTATATTTGTTTTGCAAAAATTTCATAAAAAAATCCCTAATGGAATCCAAAGAGACTCTGATGAATTAAAATTCTTCTAATTTACATCAAATATGGCAATTCTACAAAGGAAAAGGTCATAAATGAAGACAGAAGAAAGATGGATTTTCTTTCATGAAAAAAGGGTTTATAGGTAGAAAGGTTAAACAATATGAGGATGATTAAAGACATTTCCATCATAATTGTCGCGGGGTCGCGCCGACGTGACATCGTCTGGCGACGACGGAGGCTTTTGTCGTGCCTCCCGTGTGAGGTATGATGTGTTGAGAAAGGTTTTTGGATTTAATCATAAAATTATGATTAATGTTTAGGAGTCGCCACCTAGTATTATGGTCACTAGGAACCTATGGTCTGCAAGAGTCTTGGTAAGGGACTGGTTGTGCAAGGGGAATACGCATCACCCCCAGTGCACCCTACCTAAGGTAAGTTGCATTGTTGTTTGATTGTTTTTTCTAAGTCGGGTTTATATTCGTTGGTCTTTTTTAAGGTTCAAGACAGATCTTTCTTCATGAGAGAGTTTCTACCTTATCGGGTTAAACCCTAACCATTCTAAAGTCTGAATTTTAACATCATATTTTTACATCTTGTATCTTTAATACCTAAGGGTGTTCTTTATCGTGTAATTTTACACCCCACAAATATTAAAGTCTACATTTGAACCCTAGAAAAAAAAGGTTGGAAAAAGGTTTTTTTTGATATTTTAGCCAAATCCTAATGGATAATCATAAACTGGTTATGATATCCATTTTGCATTTTAAAACGTGAAAAAAATACAATATTTGTTTTTATGAAGATATGCTTGGAAAAATTTTAGAATTTGGTCGTAGCATGAAAACAATTTTTTTTTTAAAGGGAAAATTAATTTAAAAGCCTTTGAGATTTTTTTTTTAAAAAAATTGTTTTGAATTTTTTTTTGAAATATTTCAGAGAAAACCGGGTATTTAATACTGGATTTGTATTTTACAGTGTAAATATATAACCCGATATTATGCAAAATTGATAGAAAAATATGTGAGAAAAATCACAAATTTTTTTCAAAGGATTTTTTAAATTTTTTTGTTTTTGTTTTTGTTTTATATACATATATATATATAATTTATAATATTATAATATAATATATTATATTAATTAAATATTATTAAAACATGTGGGCTGGGCCAGCCTAGATAAATGGGCTAGGCTCAGCCCAAGGAAAAAGGTGGGCCGATATTGACCCAAAATGGTTGGGCCGATATGGGCCCAATATATTTTTTCTTCTCTTTTTTGGGTGGGCCGAACCCGGCCCATACATATAGGCTAGGCCGAATTAGGTTTGGCCCACATCCCAAGTTAATTATTTTTGCAGAAACGTGAATAGTTATTGTTCATGTTCTGCATGTAACCAAACGGTTGCAAAAGCTGCAGACAGGCGGAGGAGAAGACTACTGGGAGTGATGGTCACGGATGTGATAAGGAGGTTGAGTAGATAGTTCAGGCGGAGTCGCTGCGAGGAACGGTAGGGGAGTTGGCGGTCAGTGGTAGCGAAAGGGAGAGAAGAAGAAAATTTGTAAAGGAGAGAGAAAGCAAGCAGCGGTGGCTCCTGGTGGCTGGAAGGTGGCTGTGTTTCCTTCCTGTGGTGGAGCCGATGGCTGAAAATCTGATGGTGATGACATTGGTGGCCGGGACGGTGGAGAGAAGAGAGAGAGAGTGAAGACAGACGGTAGAAAAGGAAAAATTCTAGGAGGAAGGCTGGTTTTTGGCCGATTTTGGACCCGATTTTCTCGTCCCTCAGGCTATGAAATCCACCTCTATTTATAGGCGGTGGAAGAGGGCAATCTTGTCTACACTAGGTAAAATTTTCAGCCCTTGATTCAGTTGGGAAGGATCCCAACCGTTGGTTCAAAGTAGGCATGGTGCCCTGTCAAATCTGCAGCTGCAGGCTGCCTGAGTTGGCCTCTTTGGGGTGGTGCCACGTCTGTTTCTTTGCTAGTGAGCCGGTGACGACCATACCCAGACGTAGAGGGATGTCTTATGATTTATTTCGTGCAAGTTTTGTCAAATTTGGTGGTCGTTAGGTACATTAAATGTAGCTGCAAAGTAGGTAACCGGACCAGCTTTTCGGGAAAAAAATGAAGAAGATAATGAACAGTGCTGAACAACGCGTCATCTGACCTTTTTTTTTTTTTATGAAACGGCGCCGTTTTAGGTTTGAACTAGGGACTTTTGCCGATCTTCTATTTAGTCTTCCAGCTTTCAATTGCTTTCAATAAAACCCCTATTTGACCTTAAACTTTTGATT
>Ga0307517_10003583_pt1 | contig 24117 bp, 31 predicted proteins | sample 23_EM_MG_FD_194515 | JGI IMG/M metagenome (GOLD analysis project Ga0307517, IMG submission 194515) | Populus trichocarpa ectomycorrhiza microbial communities from riparian zone in the Pacific Northwest, United States - 23_EM | ecosystem: Host-associated > Plants > Roots > Unclassified | place...
TGGAAAGTCATCCAGCCTAATTTCCTGGATGCGGCGAACTCGCGGAGGAACGGAATGTTTTGCGTGTACTTTTCCAGGTTGCGAGAAAGAACCAGCAGGTCACGTTCGGATGAAATCCCCGCTCCCCGAAGGCCACTCGCAAACGCTTCCAAGTCTATGCATTCTCCTCCACCCAAGGAACGAACAAACCCCCTGACAGGATCACTTTCGTGAATCAGGTTGTTGGAAGGTTGCTCCTTGTCGTCCCCCTCCAGGAGCTTTCTGAGTCCCTTCCGAAACATCAACCACAAATATTCGTCGCGTTCACGGAGGTCAGCTAGCGCAGCTATTTTCGTTCGGAATGCTTCAGGTTTACGAGCAATGACCTTGAGCTCCGCAAGTGTCGAAATCCCTGCCTCCTGGAGATCCTTCACCAAGAAACCCAGCGGTCTGAATGGGGATGCTTCCTGCAGGAAGGTAGCAAGAGTGGGGGCTACAAGATTGGCTCCGTTGGTGCCCGCAGGCGCAGGTTTTTCCTGCTCCGGGTTGTCATGGGGGGTGGGGGGTGGGGTGATGGTGGGCGCGACCACAGAGAGTTGCGTCTGGGGCTGTGGTTGCGGTTGCGGCAACCCCGTGGGAATGGGATTGACCACCTCTGTCGCTGGTTTAGTCGCACGCACGACCGGAGGATCGCTGGAAGTTGACCCCGTCGAAAGTTGACCAGCGGGTTTTTGAAAAGGATTGTCGAACACAATCGAATTGGCCCGGAGAGTACTACCCTGCGTCCGGAGTATGGACGGAGATGGTTCCAGATCCGTTGATACCGGCTCGTCGGAGAGTACCATTGCGGCGTCCATCCCTAATCCTGGACTCGGGGACACAGGAGAACTCCCCTTGGACGACAGGGGCACCCTCGAATACGTTACCGCCATAGGCCGCACAGGAGTGGGTTTGGTAGGCTCCGTCCAGACCCCAAGAAGCGGAGTTATGACAAACATCGGGGGTCCCGGAGCTTTTCGCCTTATGGGGGTACCATCGCCCATCGACTCGCGTTTACGTTTCCCCACGACCCGAGAGACAGTGCTCGCATCGACCGGGGTATCCTGCTTCGGGGGTTTCTCAATTCCCCTGATCCGGTTACTGAACAGTTCGTCTACTTTCCGCAGTCAGCCGGGGGGGTGCAGATAAAAATCAAAATCAAAAGGACCCCCACCTTCAGTGCGATAACTAAAGTTCAAGCTCGCAAATTGTGCCCAACCCAATTTATTGATCAATGCAGCGTGGGGGGAGGGTTCTCCGAACACAAGTTCGCTACCAGCGAGCCTACAGAGCGGTTAAATAAAGTAAACGCACCAACGGAGAACAGGGACGTACTTCACGCAGAGCTTCGTGAACGTACCATCCATATTAAGCGGCAACTCCAGGTGTTCCGTCGGTTTCTCGGGGGGAGGAAGTCCTCTTCCACTTCCAGATGGCTGGTAAACCGTAACATTAATGCATCCTGTTTCGGATGCCAAACGCGAGTGTTTGTTCCCCATGCGAGTTAAACCTACGATGGGTCATCCAATGTGAGCAGGTCGCCGATCTTGAGTTAAAAATCTGTGGGGTCTTACCAGAAACCAAATGAAAACCCATAGAATGGGATCCTGTCCCATCACATGTGACCGAATCTCCTGCCTCGCCCTTCGGACGAAGGAGATATTGTTGAATATAACACGAATCAGCATGGATCCGAACCGCAAGGAATTCCTCCGTTGTGTTGGTGCATCGGACCGAGAATAGCTGGATTGAAACGGGTTATTGAGGGTTACACAATTAGGCGCTGATGATACTCGCCTTGCCTTCCTCAGCGACGAAGTAACACGACCAGTCATTGGCTGACTTTTTCGCTTTCACCTCATACTCTCGATACGGTTCCCGAGGGCCCCCGGTGCTATGATCCTGATCGTTCGGGAGTATCACGACATCTAAAGGTTTGGTGGACGACATCGCGATGCGGGTGGGGGGGACCCAGTGCGAGCGGGGAACTCACGGAACTTTTGCAACAAGGTCCGCGACTTTTCTCACGATCGCTCACTCCTCACTGCAAGATCGCATACTGCGGAGAAGGGTACCTTGATAGGTACCACCGACCCGTGAAATTTCAGTACAAAATGACTACATGATATAAGTAGATTTGCGGTGCTTGGACTGGCCATATGGCCATGAATACGTATGGAACACTATAAAAGCTGATGGAAAAAGTTGAGGAGACAGAAAAGATTCGACGCAAACGACGCGAGGTCCTGTGGTGTAATGTAGAGGAAGGGCCAAACAGAAAACACGAAAGGATGATCGTATGAGAGGGAGCTCAGAGATATGGGGAACGGACGAGGAGCAAAGAACACATGCATCATAAGACGAGGTCGAGAACTGTGAAGCGACATGGGACTTGAGAGACTGCAGACGATGAAGATGGGGGAGGTGGAGATGACGCGGGGGGGGAGGGGCAGTAAAACAAGCAGTAAGATAGAGACAGGAACAGGTTCGGAATGGCGGGACATTCACACATTCACCTCTGCTCCAACCGACCGGCCGCCTCGGCTCTGGCTCGGCCAAGAGCGGGGTCGATATTCTGGGCTCCAAGTTTGTTCCCGTCAGCGGGTTGTTGGATAACCACAAGATGAGGATCTATAGGTTCCCCCGTGGCCCCTGGTCCAGGGCCATTCGGTGAAGGGCCTTGAAGTCCATGATGAGCGTCGGTTGGGAAGGTTCGGAACGGAGTGGGTGCCACGAGTGAACGATGAAACCTCGCACGGAAATCTTGCCCTGGTTCGGCCCCGTAAACCGCATCAACGGGTGGTGGGGGGAAAGGAGCAGATGGATCCGTTCCATCCGGCTTCCCCGCATGCTGTGCAAAGTGCATTCGGCGCTGGAGTCATTGCAAATCACATTCACAAACAAAAAACAGGTCAGCCATGACGTGTCCTCGCGAGATAGAGGGGGGGGGGTAGTGGCACATACCTGCTGGTCCCAATGATCCCAAGCCTGGGCAATGATAGGTTCCAATGAAGTGAGCTCTTCGTTCGTCATTGAAAGAGTACGCAAGAGATGTTGTTTGAGGAGCGGTGTACAGGAAAAGGATAACAAGAGGGTAGAGGCAAAGGCCCGGCCACCTTGTATCTGTCCTTGTGGGAAAGGTGGTTCGGGCATCCCATGTGGCGGAGGGGGAGGGGCATGTTGGAGTTCGGGTGGTAGAATAGCATACTGTCCGTCTGGGTGAACGCGGTACTGGACTTCCTCCATACCTGGGATCAACTCGTTCCCCAAGGGATCCAACCCGAGTTCGCGCATCTTGCGTTGTTTGACGAGCGCACGATGTTTCCGCTGCCTCTCTCTAGCGGCGGCACGTACGCGATCCCTACGGGAAACCTCTTCAGGGGACATATCCTGTTGGTGGAGATCGGGAGCAGAGACGGTCGAGATAGGGGCTTGTTGGTCTCCTGTCTGGATGACGGACGGGTTGAGGCCGGCCTGTCTGTCGCGTTCGCGCTTTCGGCGTTGTCTCTCTGCGGCCTTCTCTCTCTTCGTTCTTTGGCTGGGGGTTTCGTTCTCGCGCATTCGCTTCCTAGACGCGGGGGTGACGGGGGCGGCGAGGTTGCTGGGGTGCAGATGGGGAGCCTGGTTCATACGGTGGGCAAAAGTGTATTTTTCTGATAATGATGGCTGTAAGCGTGAGCGTTATGTCTCTTGTGTGACGAACGGACCAGAGGCGAGAGGCGGGCAGAGTAACAGAAAGTAACGTCGTGACGGTAACGGAACAAAACCTTCCTTTCATCCTTTTCGGGAAATATCTCGGATCACAATGTGGGTCACTCTACTTTTTCACCATGCTCTCTCGTCCAGGTCCAACCCCGATCCACCCTACCGGTACTCCCAAAAACCCTTCGATAAACGAGATGTACTTCTGACAATTCTCTGACAACTCTTCAAACGACTTGACCGAAGAGATCGACCTCTTCCATCCGGGCAGCACAACGTAAACCACTTCGACTTGTGCGAGAACTTCCAAATCAGCTATAAGAGCAAACGATCAACAATCCGTACACACGATTGTAATTCTGACCGCTCATACCTGGGAAACCCGACAACTCCTGTTCATTCACCAGGTACTTCACTCCGATCTTGATCTCTTCAAGGTCGTCGAGAACGTCCAGCTTGGTCAGGTTCAACGAATCATAACCGTTGATCAAGCACGAATGCTTCATCACAACCAAGTCGAGCCATCCACATCGCCTTCGTCTACCCGTCGTCGTGCCGTATTCTCGGCCCACTTCTTGTAAATGCACACCAATATCCTGTAGCCCTCATGAGACTTCACAAACGGAATCACCTCAACAGTGCTCACATTCAACTGCTCAGTGGGGAATGGCCCACCACCCACTCGAGTGGTATACGCCTTTATCACACCAATCGTCGTCCCGATCAACTTTGGCGGGATTCCCAACCCGGTGCAAACCCCTCCGATAGTCGTCGAAGACGAAGTGACGTACGGGTACGTCCCAAAATCAATATCCAACATCAACGCGTTGGCACCCTCGATGAGGACACGCTTCCCGGCCTTCAGAGCAGAGTGGATGTACGTGACGCTGTCAACGACGAACGGCTTCAACCTCGCCGCCAATTCCTAGTTCGGAAAAGAGCCTTGTCAGTCTGAAAGGGACGGCATGCGATGTATATTTTGAACCAACCTGGTATCGAAGTATTTCCCCTTCGGTATCGTACTCGAAATGCCCGTATCGTTTGTATCGGCCGTCGACCAACTTGCGGAATTTGACCGCAAAGGTTCCATGGTCAAAGAGGTGGTGAACTCGAAGACCAGACCGAGAGGCCTTCCCAGAGTATGCAGGGCCAATACCCTTCTTCGTAGTTCCAATGCTGCCCCCAAAAGATAAATCCCCACATTCAACTCCCCCCGCATAAAACAGATCCATACCTCGATCCACCAAGCTCAACCTCCTTGAGTCCATCCACGATCTGGTGAAAGTCGAAAACGAGTTGCGCTCTGTCGGAGATGAACAGTCTGTTTGCGCAATCGAGACCTTGGGATTGCAATGCGTCGAGTTCGTCGAAGAACGATGGGAGGTGGACGACGACGCCATTTCCGATTAGTCCGATGCATTTTGGGTTCGCCAAGCCTATGGGAAGCGTGAACACCATATCACGGAACAGAAACAGAGAGAGGAGGAGGTGAAATCACCAACGAGGTGACAATCAGATAACTCCCGTCAACAACATACGAAGAGCCAAAGGTTTGGAGATGATAAAGACCGTCAAGAAGAAAAAGCTCACCGCTAGGCAACAAATGGAACGCAAAGGTTTTCTCGACCTTCTCATCTCCATTTCCGGTCGGGACAGGCACGACAATGGTATGTCCAGCATTGTTCCCTCCAGCGCACCTCGCACAAACATCTGCGTCAGCGGCCAAAATGTCCACGAGCTTTCCCTTCCCTTCGTCCCCCCATTGAGTCCCGAGCACGACAGTAACCGTGCCCTCGGTCGACATTCTAGGTTGTGGGAAAGCCGTCAATTTTCCAAGGGTTATTCTATGACTCGAAGATCGGAGGTAAGATTCTGAACCCGATCTGCTGGAGGCGGCCGCGAGAAATACGAGAGCCCTCTGGGGTGCAAAGGACGGGGCGTAATGGAGACCATCGGTCTTAAATAAAACGGCTCATGGGATACGAGGTGAGTTGCGGAGGACCGGAAGGACCGCCGTAGCATAGGTGCCATCCGCCAACCAATGGGAGAAGTAGTTGGTATCCTCCGAATCGTTCATACCCTTCCGGAGCGGGAATCGGCTCTGAGTCAATTTGAGAACCTGTAATTGTGCTGCGGGACAACTATATTACACCAAAGGAGGAGTTAATCTAAGCGCGAGAAAACAGAAACGATAACTAATGCTATCTAAAAGTAGCGGACCTGCAGAACTCGTGGTCAGCGGGGGAGAGTTGCAAGGGCCAAACAGAACTTACCTCCTCCCTCTCTCGTCCTCGCATGAAGGGTGGCTCGGTGCCCTTGTAGTAGATATCCGTCCAGAAGTCATCCATGTCGGGCTCGGGAGAAGTCTTGGCTTCCTCAACGGCATTGTTGACCTGGGTTTTGGACTCCTTGTCGATAGCCTTGAGCTCCTCCTCAGTGGCGAGACCCCAGTCCTCGATGTATTTTTGGAGACCACGGATAGGGTCCTGAGTGCTACGCATTTTCTGGACCTCGTCACGGGTACGGTAGGTAGTACCGGGATCGGACATGCTTTAAATGATATCAGGGCCCCGGTCGAGGAGAACAACTGTGGGGAGCTCACGAGTGGCCACCGTAACGGTAGGTGACGAATTCCATAAGAAGAGGGCCCTTGCCAGCGGAAACCCATTGTTTCGCAAACTTGACACTCTGGTGGACAGCAATGATATCCATGGCATTGATCTAACCAAGTTCGTCGGCTCCTACAGCAACCAAAAAGTCGGAAATCACTCATACCTGGATACCAGGGATTGAATCACCGCGGGTGTAGTAGGCGGTGTTGGCCGAAGATCGCTCGGCCGAGGTACCCATGCCATACTTGTTGTTCTCGCAAACGAAGATGCAAGGCAGGTTCCAAAGCTTGGCTATGTTGAATGCTTCGAAGACTTGACCCTGGTTGCTGGCACCGTCACCATAGAGAGTGAAGGTGGCAACATCGTTTTTGCCGGTGTATTGTTGAGCGAGAGCAAGACCGGCTCCGAGTGGAACCTGGGCACCGACGATACCGTTTCCTCCGAAGAAGGAAGGAGTGAAGATGTGCATAGATCCACCCTTTCCATTGGACATGCCGTCCTGACGACCAAGGAGCTCAGCCAGGACACCCTTGACGGTTCCTCCCCGCAGGACCGCGAAGGGGTGGCATCGGTATGAAGTAATCACACGATCTTCGGGGGTCAGAGCCGATTCCATTCCGACGGACACGGCTTCCTGTTGTGACGCGTCAGAGATGTCCCGCCACAAGTGATGAGCGTTTCTGGATGGACAAAGTGATACGGACCTGACCGATAGCCAAGTGACAGAAACCGCGGATGAGCTTTTGCCTGTAGAGGGCGTCTGCGGCCATTTCCATCCGACGCACGAGGGTCATTTTTTGGTACATGTCGATAAGCATATCTTTGTTGACCTCGACTTCAAGGGATGGGGTTTCGGTCTTGTATCCATGAAAGGTGTCGTCGTGAAGCCTGACGGTGAATGGCCTGGAGGGAGTCGGAGTCTCTGTTGGCTGAGTACTGTCTGTTGCCGTCTGGAGAGAACGGGTTAAGGATCGCTGGGGTAAGGTCAGTCGTCGGCTCAAGGAATAAAATAAAATAAACCGAGGCAAATGGTACTGACGAGGAGGCGAGGAGCACGACGCGACAGGGTAGCCAGAGAAGCCATTGGGTATTGGGGGGAGGGATGAGGAATGGGTTGGGGAGATACGTCCGCGGACGGAACTGCTTGGGATCGGGTCAGTGTCACACTACGGTCACGCGTCAGTTGTCGCGCCGACATCTCCCGGAAACCCTAAACGACCCGGGAGGATCCACCTGTGACAAACGCAATGGCCGCCACGCCACCGACGTAAAGTGGACGGTGGACATGGGAAACGTCCCCACCATCGATCATGGCAACGGGCCCGGGTAACCTTGGATCTACACGCAGCACTGCTGTCGAGGAAAAAACCGTCGGTGAGGAATTTGTCGTCCTGGATTTATTTTATTTTATTATTATTTTCATGTTTCAACGATTACGAGCGTCTTTTAGGGGCGGGATGACGGGTTGATGAAACGCGTCGGTGGTTTCCTGTCCATTGTTTCTCGCCGTCATGATCATACACAGACTTGATGCGATTATGGTGCACTATATATATATATAAGGATCGACCAGGGTGCTCCACGCTCCCCCTCACCCCCTCCTCCCTCCCGCGCTCAGTTGAGGCCATGATCCATTCTAACTCAACTCCCTCTACTCCCGCCCAAAAGTCTAAGACCCTCCGAGGGTTCCCTTCCATGAACTTCACTCGTTTCCACAGGAAAGTGACCCCTTCCTTCCTCTCCGGGTCCGGTTCAGAGGCTTCCAGTTCGCAAACATCTCTTCATGCGCTCGATACCTCTTCTGCTACGAACGTCTACACGACCCGTTCTTCCACTTCCTCGCCGGCCGAGAGCACGAGCGAAACATGCCCAATCTCCAAGGTACGTTTAATCCCCCCGTTCGTTCGAGGACAGCATGGTGATCTCAGTTGACAGGCCGATCTTGTCGGTCGTCCCATCATGGACCCCAAGTTATTAAACGAACTTATGGAAGGCAGAGACCCCACTGCATTGCTTGCGAAGCCCACTCTGCCTCCCTTAATCCGTTCAAAATCTGCCGAACCATTGGCCAAGCCAGACGCCTCGCAGGAGTTCTCCCCATTGTCAAGTCGGCGTCCATGTGCGCGGGAAGATAGATTCTATCGACCCGACGAACGTTCAGAGTGAGTGTGTCGTCTGTATGAAATCAGCGTTGGGTCCTGACTGATTTTGCCAGCACCGAGGATCATGTTAGACCCGCATCGTCTCAGTCTGGACCAGTGAAGGCGAACATGCGATTTCCGTTCTGACCGCTCATTATTCCATTCTTGTCCCCTGCAAACACTCCACTCCCCCCACATCTAATCATTAATCATTTCTTGTCATCGCATGTTGTGTCCTCTCTCTCAATTCGCTCTAATAGTTTTGTGCCCTGTTGTTAAGTCCGCACCCCCATTGCTCTCTTGTTGTATCTCCCCCCCCCCTACTATAGTTTCTAATTCTATGCGTATCTTAGAGATCCCCAGTAATTCGTTACCTAGTCTTTTCCTTAATTCCAGTAATAAAAACCCATCCTAATTTTCTCACCGCTCCTCGTCCTTCCTTGCGCCCAAGTACTCGAGTTCTGGAATGAACAGCGACGATCGCCGGCGGCGCTGCGGCGGGTGAACCACAACGCGAGGTGTGCGTGTGTGTGGAGCGCCCAAACCCTCGTGGCTTCACACTAGACGCCCAAAACTCATTTATCTTGGCATCGGGTAACCTTGGTGTGAGATTGTGGTGGTTGACTTGGACCGTCAAACATGGCCACCGCCCCGGGAAACGGTTCGGACTCGGACCGTTCAGACCGCCGAGAGGAGGTTCCGGCGAATTATTTTAGGCTTGAAAAGCCAGGGTGAACCTTACAACGTCGCGGAAATCCGAACAGGAGGCCTCCTCTCCGACTCCGACTTGGCCACACGACAGCCGGAGTGTTTGACGGGTTGCAACCCTGGAGATCACATGCACCTTCCGAAGATCAAAACCGAAACGTCCGCCCAGTCACACATACAAAGCCCTGCACACATATGTAACTCATACCACATAATGATCCACTCCGATTCGTCGGCCTCGGAAACCGGAGCTTCCGCTTTCGAGCGCTCCGCGTAGACGCCGCCGAACAGCGAGAAAAAAAAAAGGAAAAAAAATAAATAAAAGATTTGCGACCAAATTAAACTCGTTTATTCTGATCGAATGGAACGCGTGACTCCCCCCTGTGTTGTGCAAGGCCTGGACTTTCCCAAGCCAGACTTGAAGCTTGAAGAGCCGCGGAAACGCTGGGTGCGTTCTTTGACCTAACCCGGAACAGAAAGTGCGGGAAAACGGGAGTCCGACATTGTCTTAGTCTGGAAGAGAGAAGTGACGTTTCTGAGAATACTTACCCCATTGTCCAAAAACTCAGTCCCGGACGCGAACGCCACGCCCTGGATTTACGATATGGCATTTGAAAGGCATGATGAGACGAACAGTTGGTAAAATTTGTCAAATAGGTGTGACGACCACCAAGGGAAGACCCCACAACTGTGCGCGACAATCCGATCGTGGTGCGTGCCATCTTCTAACGCCAACGTGTCACAGTCACTAGTATGGATCTCTACATTCTTGCACTCCGCGTGTACGAGCGATCCAGGCGAGCCTCATATTTTCGCCTATTGTTGTGCCCTATCTTTTGCGCTTGTTCGGTTCCAGTGGTGGCTTATTTGTAGATTGACGCCCTTGCTTTCTCGGATACGCCACCTGTCCTTAATCGCCATCTCCAGGTACTTACGTGACAGCGAACAAATCATACGACCCACGGTTTCCTGTGGCCGCCGGGGTGGACATCGGGGAGGTAGAAAGAACGATAGATGAATAGATTCATTGACGTCTCTTTGAATACAGTTGACTCCCGGGTTATTTCGAGCTGCCGTCGGGAAGACCGACGCTCGTTCATTGGATATCGAGAAACACAGACCAATCCTCCGGAAGATCGGTGGGAAGAAATCTTGGAAGGTGGCCTGGATTGAATGGTCGAACGCACCCGACACAGCGCTGAACGTGAACGCGCGTGAACCACCCACCCGCACCCACGCGTCCATCACCGCATGGTGGGGGGTTCACACCGTTTGATAGGAGATTCGGAATTTCCGGTCGGTTGACGGCAGATATGGAAGAGATGATGAGTGGATCCCTGGGATGAACACGGCCGGTGGAGCGTCGGCGCAACAAAACCTGTCGTAATCATGAATCACCGGAACCAGGTTTGCCCAAAAACCGACGTCAAGCTAATGGGCGCAAGCAACGACAGATGGCATGACAGTTCACCACCACCCCCCACACACTCCCAGAATACAACGCTCGAACGACGGGGCGAGTTTCACGGATGCTTTAGCCGGAGCATGGGAGACTAAGGTGATTGCGCAATCCCAAGACCAGGGACATCCCGTCACCCTTCCCAGTCGAGAGCCAGTAGAAACAGTGGACACCTGAGCCGGTCCCTTTTCCCATGATTTGCTAGTTGATCATCAACGTTCAATGCCTAGATGTCAGTTTCTGCAGTCACTTCCAGGAACATTGCGACCTCCCAGACGCAAACGCACCGGCGAACCCCAGATCCGCGAAGATGTTTTCCCTGATGGCCGTACCACCCCCCCCAAGTTGTGGGTGGTCCTCGAGAAGATCATCGCGGAGTTGATCGGAGTCTGAAAAGCCACGACAACGTTCTGCGTTGGACAGCCAGCATCCGCCAAATCGACCAAACACCCTTGAAAACCCAATCCTTTCCCCTCCCGACCAACCAGCTATGGCGCAGACTTTCATTGGGTCAGTACTCCCTCCAAAATCCTCCCTTTTTCGCTGGAAAAAATCCACACAAAATCTTCAAATCTGCAACGGTGCATGGAGAGATTGACGCAATCCTTCTTCGACCCCCTTCGTTTTGCGCAGGAAACCAATCTCTTTGATCTCTCATTCTGATGTGCGATATCGAGGCATTCTTGCGGGAATTGACCCCCACGCGTCGACGATCCAGTTGTCCAACGGTGAGTTCCTTTCGTCCTTTGCCCGGATTCCAATGGCGTCTCTCTCGCCCGCCTCAGTCGTTCTGAAGCTGAGCTTTTCTCGTCTCAAGTGTATTCTATGGGAACGGAGACGCGACGGTATGCCCATGGCCCGATCTATCGACTTGGTTGACACCTCCATTCACCATTTGAGAAACAGGCCGCCAGAACAGTACATCCCACCCACCCAAGAACCATACCAGTATATCATTTTTCGAGCCTCCGAAGTGAAAGACCTCTCCGTGGACGATGGTGTTCAAGCTCCACCTCGACGAGCTCACGAAGATCCCGCAATCTTAGCCGTAAGTCCTACCTTTTCAATCCAATTTGTCGGAACACAACTTTTCTTGATGAAAACAATGACGGATGTAAACGAGGAAACCTCGTGTTGTCCGAGTGCGCAAAAAAATCATGTGGATTCTCCGTTGCCTTCCTACTGAACCTCTTTGACCCCCCCCCCTGCTTTCTCGATCAAGAAGATCGTCGATGCTGACCATGGTTCATTGGGTCTTCTCAGGCTTCGGCTCCGGTACAACCGCAACAACAGTATGGTGGATACGGCGTCCCTGGTCCGCAAAACGGTCAAATCCCTCCACAGCAACAACAACAATTCCCTCCCCGACAGCAGCAACCCGTTCCACAACAACAAGGTCAGCAGCCTCCAAACAACCCAAACCAACAAGGCGGTGGAAATAATCGCCGAAACGGCTCTGTCAACTCAGCGAGACAGTCCATGGAGACTGTAGAACGCGCTCTGGGAGATCTCAGGATTGACCAACAGCAGGGGGGACGCGGGGGTAGACGGAACAGGGATATCAAAGCGGGAGATCTCAGAGTCCCCACTACCGATTTCGACTTTCAATCTTCCAATGCCAGGTTCGATAAAAACTCGGTGGGGCCTGTCAAGCAGAATAAAGAGAAGGAGAAGAATGGGGATGACGATGCTCAAGGTGAGGGATCTGAAGACGGCGAGGTAAAGGAGAAGGAAGAGGACGTGGCATATAACCCCAAGAGATCCTTCTTTGATTCCCTCTCCACCTCGGCCGCTGGTCTGGCTCAGGGTGGGCAGGGCGGAGGACGTGGGCGTGGACGAGGTGGAAGGAGTAGGAGAGAGGAAGAGAGGGAGAAGAACGTTGCTACGTTTGGTGAACCTGGTGGTATTGGTTTGATGGGCCCAGGCGCTTACGTTGGAGGATATGGACGACGAGGAGGTGGAGGTGGAGGTCGCGGAAGGCGGGGGGGAATTCCCGCTCGCTGATCTTTTTTTTTGGACTGGGGGGATGCATTTACGTGCTATTCCAACATTTACCTGTATCGTCGTCGTTCCCATTTCCGATTGCCAAGCGGCTCAACTCATCTTTCTTGTCTCGTTCAGTCGATGTTCGCTTTGCATGTATTGAGTATGTGTGGTCATCCCTCACGCCTCTCCCGGGTGATAGAGAGGGCTGTCTATTCTCACGAACGGATGAAGGGTCCTACTTCTCATGCACCTTCCTGATCCTGCAACCCGAAAATCTGCCACAGTAACCTGACCTGCCCAAACGGTCTCTCGCTACCAAGCAAAGTCGCAGCAGCCTCATACCTATTGCTCGGTTTCTTGACCTCCTCACACAACCGCTGATACGAATTCGCCAGCCTCTCCAAGGCGGCATGGTGCACCCGATTGTTGAGCGATTGCATCGTGAGCCCAGCGAGGCGCGGAGAATGTACGACCCCGATGTCCGAGAGCCATACGGAGAATTGGCGTAAAGAAGTTTGGAGAGCTTCCGGTTCCGTCGCGGGGATTCTGGACATGGGTTCCTGTGAGGTGCGATTGAAACATATGGCCAAGACTTCGTATAACCCCGCGTCTCGCGCGAGATTTTGGTACTGGAGAAATTTCACCAGTTAGCTGCGAGAAAAACCCTCGAGGTGGATGGGGGGAAACATACGTGGTCGTTGACGAGATCTTCCACCTTTTCGTCAATCAAATTATCAATCACGCCCTGCTTCTCCTTCGTGAACCCATACGGCTCTATCATGCTCTACCAGGGCAGTTACATCATTTTTTTCCATGAGAGCGAGTGTGACGAGACCCCACCTTGACGTAAGTCAAACAATTCAACGCGAAAACTCGATAATCCCACTTCTGCCTCAGCTTGTGTTTCTCCTCTGAGGCGGTCAAACACATTTCGATGGCAGGATCGACCATGGAATCTATAATCTGTTTCGCTCCCGAGGCTTGTTGTTCAGGGGTTTCGTCGTCCAGGAGGGAAGACTCGTAGACGACCATGACTTCTCGTAAGACTTGACCGTGGTCCTGGACCGCGAGCGGTGGTGTTACTCCCAGGTCGTCGAGGTCCTGGTGACTCGAACCAGCTTGAGCCCGAGGACAGGAACCAAGAGCAGTGACTCACAAGCGTGGCTCCAAGTAACGCCTTCCCGTGCGCTGCTGTAGAGTCAAAGAAGGTCTTGTAAGCAACGTCAGTGATCCTGAGGATGCATCGTCAGCGTAGCTCCAACCAATCTCCGACTCGACAACACTGACTCGTGAAGCGTCTGCGACAGTAGTGCGTCGTCCCCGATCGTTCTCTGCATCGTGAGCGTATAAAATTGCAACAAGTTTGCAATCTTGAACGACACGATACTGCTCTCCTGGGATCTGATCGTCTGTTGGACCCTGACTTTGAGCGGGACCGAGACCTTGCCCATAGCGGCATCCATCAACTCTTGTATCCATTCCTCTTCCTCGTTCTTCCCAAACTTCCTCACACTCCCAACCATGCGCATGTCGGATTTTACGTCGAAAAGACTTTCTAGGAATTCACGCTCAGCGGCGATGGTTTGGTGAATCCACGCGAGCATATCCCCTACGTATCGCATCGGATCGTGGGCATGTAACTCGATTGGCCGGGGTAGTCCACCAGGGCCTCCGCGAGTGAGGGCGCTCGTGAATGCGTTTAGGAGAACCGTTTGTCGACTTTGTGAAAGGAAGGCTAGGGCTTCACTGAACGTAGGCGATAAGCACGACGGGTGGTTCCCTCCTGGTGGAGAGAAGAATACCTGAGAAGTTCCTGTCGTTGACGAAGCCGCGTGATTGCCTCACGCATCGTAGGACTGACTTCCACTTGAACATCACGACCCATCTGGCGGAACTCGAACGAGCACCAACGGAAGATCTTTTCGTACGCTTGCTCGAGGTTTGAAGAAGTTGAGGACATGACGTCTAAGCCGACTTGAGTGGGTCCATCCTCGCCAGCCATCAGGACCCGACAATCTTGTCGGATCCTTTCAGTTTTGTCCATGGTATCGAAGAAGCGGCGGCCCACTTGGACATCCCGTGATGTCAGGATTTCAGTCTCTTCGTCTGTCAGAGTGAATCTTGACAAGAACAGTGTCACGATTGACTGTTTCACGGTGATGTCCTGGCTAGATGGTAGACAATCAGGAACGATAGATTGTACAATGACAATGTCACGGACTGCTCTTGTCTAAGGCTTCCCGCACGTTCGAGCAAGGCTTTGCACGATTCGTTAGTCACCTCGATGTGACTTTCGGCGTCATCGCAATGCATCCTCATCGTGGCGACATGTTCCTGCAGCACATCTAGTTGCTATCTAAGTCATTAGGCATCACAACCGAACGCAAGCCAACAAAACGTACTTGGTCCACTTCTCCAAAAGCCTTGAGGAATTTGTGGCTGGCCTCTGTGAGCTTGTTTTCTACATCGTGACGTAGATGTTTCCGTGCGCGTGCGGCAGTATCGCCTGGGACATTCGCAGAGCCGAGAAATGTGTCCGCAAAGGTGTTTTGCGTGGCGCTTGTATCCTGCTCCTCGTCTTCATCGGAATCAGAGTCGGTGCTGGGCTTAACATGTTTCCGCGATGTCAGATGTGCAGTTGAGGATGGTCCATAGAGCTCGGAAACGGTTTTCAAGGCCTGACGTGTGCCCTCGTCGTCAAAGTTCGTGCCCAGAATTTTGTACAGCCTAAGCGCGACTGGGTTACGCGACGATGGCGCCGCTGATTGTGGTGAAGGCGAGGCCGTAGCCATTGTCTTTGGTGAAGTCAAGTCTGGTGATCGGACCGGCGGCAGCACGGGTTTCGGCAAACCCATGTTCTAGAAATGCAGCCATTGACTAAAGAGATCATCGATATCGGCCACACTTTTTGCTCCTCTCTCTCTCCTTCTCGACCTCATGGAAATCCAGATCCGCCACATCCCAGACACTGCTGACCAGTGGGAAGTCATCCGGGCTATCAGCTCCGTCGTGCACGACCACTCCTTCACCCAGGGAATGCGAGATGCCAACATCCAACTCGTCAAAGGCAACATGCCACTCGAGTGTATGAACTTTGATGTTGACCTCGACATGTGCCTGAACAGGGGTGTGAGGAACAAGACGACTGGGACCCTCTTGCTTTGTCTTTCGAACATTGGTGAAATGTTCCTCAAACGCGTCACTACCGACCTGCCCGCGAGGGTTCAGGGGAAGAAGCTCAAGTTTCATAGAAAGAACCGCGAAATGTCCACGGAACAGTTTGAGAAGACGAAAGTGCTCGAGAAGACTCGGTTCATTGACCCAGCGATGCGAGAGAAACGCGACACAATCTCGTCTCACCTTCGCAACGGTTTCACTACCGTCCGCGCTCTGCATCTCGGGTTTGTCTTCAAAGAGGGAAAAACCAAGATCTACTCGAGCGAGTTCAAATTCCAAAAGTACGGTCACTTGTGGATCGATTACGAGCAGAAGTTGTTTCGAATCTTGGTAAGTGTCCCGCAAGCTTCGCCACTCGCGTCTCCCGTGCTAAACGTTCCCCTTAGCTCGGAGAGCCTGAGGTAGACGAAGAATTCTGGTGCATTGTCATCACCTTCGACAACCTCAAGGGACTTGGATTGGGCGATGACCACGGGAATCCATGTGTGTACACAATGCTATTCCTATGAACCATCCCTTGACCCTGGGCTTCAGATGTAGCGTTCGGTTTACACGCGCCTCCCCTTTTCCAGAAAGAACACTACAACCGTGATCCCACCCGGAAGAAAAAGTGCCGCGAACGCCTCAGTTCTTTAAATGCTGCCCATGCCCGCGTTGCGCCATACGTTCATCAAGTCATCTTCTACCTCCACGAACACGAAGCCGGTCTCAAGATCAAGGATCTCTGTCAGTGGGCCGGCCTCGCACGTCCCGCAAAGATGGAAATCGAAATCCAATCCCGCAACCTCTTCGCACAATCCCAACTCGACCGCCTGGCGAAACTCCTCGCCGGGACAGATTGGAAGGTCGCGTTTCAATTCGAGTCCCTTCTTCGGAACAACCTCTTGAACGTTATCGATGTCGTTTACATTCACACGAATCGGTTGGGGCCTTTGTACAAAAGGTTTAAGAAGGACGAGGAATGTACAGATCCGCACCATTCCGTTGCCCAGATGTTGAAGTACCTCGTCGAGCAACTGCAAACTCGACCCCAGGATGAATCGGTGTCCCAGTGTATCGATAGGGTCATGATGGCCCCGAAAAAGACTTCTTTTGATCCCGTTGCAGCGAAGATGGGATCTGGAGGAACGTTCCTGTGTCACCACGTTACTTTCACGCCAACGAGGATGATGCTCGAAGGACCGTATATCACTCAGTCCAACCGTGTTATTCGTCAGTTCCCTGGGTCCGAACACTACTTCGTCCGAGTGGACTTCAGAGACGAGAACCGGACACAACTCAGATGGTCTTTTGACGTTGACAGGCGCCCCATCCTGGAGGAACGGGTTGGTAATGTCTTGAAGGTCCGTCATTTATTCCTGGGATTTGATGTGAGGTTTTGGCTGAGGTTCTCGTAGCAAGGGTTCAATCTCGCCGGACGGCATCTCGAATTTTTGGCGTATTCTTCGTCCGCATTGAGGCAGCATGCCGTTTGGTTTATGATCCCCTTTGAACAAGATGGAAGGCTGGTAACCGCGCAGAACGTCAGAGAGTCTCTCGGAGATTTCAGTCAGGACGAGACAAAGCCCGCCAAGATGGCTGCGCGTATGGCCCGTAAGCACGCCTCACTCTGCAAGTGATTTAATGGCTGACCTCTTCCTGGTTTCCCCATTACAGAGGCGTTCACTGCGACTAACCCTAGTGTTACCTTGGTGCGAGGCGAGTGGGAAGACATGGAGGATATAGGAAAGAAACCACACCTTTTCACGGACGGCGTGGGGACCATATCCAAAGAACTCGGGTCGAGGATTTGGGAGGCTATGTGCAAGGAGCGACAGAACAGAGCAAACTCAATTGAGCCTACCGCATACCAGATTCGTTTTTTGGGGTGTGTAGGCCTGATTCTGTGTCTCTCCAAACCTGGATAAATCCCACTCTAGGTACAAGGGGGTTGTCGCCATCGACGAGCAGCTTGAAGGTATCAAAATGCGTTTGCGACCCTCCATGAAGAAATTTGAGGTTCCAAATGCCGAGAGTGCGGAAATCGAGATCGTGCAGCCTTTCGGTTATCCCATCAACGCTTACCTCAACAGGTGCTTACTCTTCTCCGACTTTCACCAGGCAAACGCCTCTGACGTATGTTCTGCAGACAAATAATCGTCATACTCGAAGACAGGAAGGTTCCCGCAGATGTATTTCTCAAAATTCAGGACGATGCTCTCAGAGCTGTCTCCGGCGCACGGGAGTCTGTTGCCGCCGCCTGCGAGTTCCTACGCGATCATGGGCTCGGCTGGGGCTTCAGCCTGCGCTTCATTCTCGATCAACTTGGGAAACTGGGGCTCGACCTCAAGAAGCGACCCGAGATAGCTCGAATTGATGACGACCCAGATGATGTCTATGATCCAGAGAGGAGGGTGTTGAAGAACAGCTTCCTATCGAGTACCCTGAAGTTCGCAGAGTTCCACGTTTTGAGGGACATTAAACACCGAGCGAGGATACCTGTCAAGGACAGCCACGTTGTTGTGGGTGTCGCAGACGAAGGTCCAGAGTACAGGAGTAGGGGGATCAATAAGATAAATGGGCAGAAAATCTACTATTTGACCTCGACAGACGTGTTCGGTGCGTATCAAAGTCTTCGGCAAATCAAACGTTGCGGTTGATGGTGTTCTTCAGTTTGTATACAAGAGCGGGATGACCCCGAGCCAAGATACCTCACAGGACCATGCTTGATATCCAGGAACCCCGTGGTGCATCCTGGTGATGGTAGATACCGCTTACCTTGACAGGTTACTTCTATTCCATCCGCTAAACAACATAAAGTCCAACAGGTGAACGCAATTGGACCACCCCCTGAAGGGTGTTTATTCGGACATCTCAAGAACGTCGTCGTATTCTCCTCGCTGGGTGCCACTATTTCTTTGCGTTGCTGGCAATGTATCTAATAACACTGCTGAAGGCGAACGTTCGTTACCTTCTATGCTTGGTGGTGGGGACCTTGACGGGGACATTTACGCTGTAATGCAATATGAACCCCTGCTACAGGTGATCACTTGGACTCCGGCTGAGTAAGTTTGTCATGCCAAGGCCCTTACCTGACGCTGAAGGTGATACAATGCAAATATAGGTACCCGGATGTGAAGGTTCTAGACCTGGAGCGCAGATGCACGATCGAGGACGTCTGCGACTTTGTCGTCCAGTATATCGACTCGGACATTCTAGGCTTGCTCGCCGATCGTCATCTTACGATTGCAGGTACGGAGCACTCCCAAGAGTCTTATCGACCGTTCCTCATGCCTTCGATGTAGATCAATCGGCGGTCGGTATACCTATGATGACACATTGGATATGGGGATCTGATATTTTGGAAACAGTACGGTACCCTGGATCCAGCTTGCGAGACATTGGCAGAACTCTGTTCGAGGGCAGTTGATTTCAGCAAGAATGGGGGTATGTGTGGTCCTCTTCTTGAATTTTATGGCCCTCTGAGATCACTTGTCTGAAGTCCCGGTACCCTTCGATAAATGCCCCAAGCCTCCGATCCCTTACAAACCGGACTGGCACGCAGCGGAAGTCTTAGCACCTCGAGAAGTGGACTACTACGAATCCCCCCGTGCGCTCGGCCAGCTCTATCGAGCCGTGACTCTTAAGTCTCCCCCACAGAGAACGGCGGAGGAACCCGTGGATCCTCACGACGACAACATCACCTTTGCGTTGCGACCGAAAGTACTGGAAGTGATCCCTGACCTCCGTGCGGTTGAACGAATTGATGAAGATGATGACGGCATCGTCAAGGTATTTGAACATTACCAGGATGAGTTATCGTACATCTGCTCGACGCATGTGATTACGAACCACCCTGGTGCGAGATTGGTTGAAGAGGAAATCGCAACCGGAACGATAGTCGCAAAGGCAAGTCCTCTCGTGCTCGCCAATATTCAGGCGTCTGATTGGGTCTTCGCAGTCCACTGAAGGGAGGTGGAGGAGCGAACGGGTATACCGGATGCAACTCAACTCGTCTGCTCTTGTTCGCGAGACTCGGCGTCGGCTGGCGCCAGGGTGGAAACGTTCAGAAAATATCGGGACGATCGACGCCATCAAAAGGGCCTGGAGAGCGTGGATGTTCAGTATCAGGAATCGGATGCAGTTCGCTGCCAACACGTTTGGGTTAATTGCGCTGGCCATTGTCTTCGAGGGGTTGAACGACCTCGCTTTGGCCGAGTCTGCAGCAAAGCCCGTAGAGTAACACTAGTCCCTACACACTACCCCGGATTTTTCTGTACACACAGCCTAAGATTTCTCGGATAGGATGGAAACTTACGGATCTGCGAGTCTCACGAGGATAACGACCGATGAATCCGCCTACAACACCTATCTCTGATCTTCACTCTCTTTCGCCCCCCAGTGCGACTTGTAGGGCTCAGCTATGTTGCATAAATACCAATGCTACCTAATCGTCACCCAACTGATAAACTTTTCCGGTCGATCCTCCAGGAGCTCCAACGATCGCTGCACGTGGCAACTCTCCGTTCTCCAGTTCCGTTCGGCCTCGAGTCCCAGTTACTCAGCTCTGAGAGACTTGCTACCCCTATGCTGGAGGTTATAAAATGACGGAGGGCTATCCCTGACCCCTCCATCTTCTTGTTCTCCTTCCACCATCGTCTTCAGACAAGATGATGCTCTTCCCCATCTTCTCAGCAGCGGTCATCTGCCTGTGGTCTCTGCTTTTGGCCTCTGGACCAATCTACGCCCCCATATTATTCATCCCCACCCTCGCTTTCCCCGTCATCACTCCCCTCCTTTCCCCTGCCGACGGTTCCGCCATCCTCATCCTCACCGAGATGTGTGATGCCGCTGTCTCCATCACCTTCCCCGTCTGCGACAAATCCGACGTCCCTCTTCCCACTTCCAGTCCACCTAGTGCGTCAGCCAACTTATTACCGCCTTCTCAATCAATGGTCTGACTGATATTCTTTTAGTTGTGTTTGGTTCTCAGCGAGCCATACAGCTGGTGACGGGCATGTTGGTATCGGTATACGCTGGCATTGTGGTGAGTCTCCATTACCATTGAACGTTCCCCGCCGCTGATGTCTCTTGTTTCGTGTTATTAGTTGTGTACCAAGGGTACAACTCGACTTGCGGACGGGGGAGGTTCCATCGCCCCAACTCCGTTCAATCGTCCAGCGCGCCCTACATCAATGCCCCCTTCCCTTTTCCGCTTCCCCCCAGCCCCGAGAGAAGCCAGTCCCAACACTGATTGGACTCCTCTTTCGCAGCCCGGCGCCTCTGGATCCCTGCGCCGGCAGGTTCTCACCCGGAAGACCGGTAAGCAGCCATCGACATGCCCCGGTTTCTTGTCACGTTTAAGTGGTTTACAGGCGTGGACATGTCTGGTGGAGTTTTCCGGCCATCGCCCGCAGACTCCGGCTACGAGGGGTCTCCGTCGCTTTCGCGACGTGCCGCTTCCAAGCAGCGTCGATCGCGACTGCGAGTTGTGACCGGTGCTGGTAAGTGAACTCACCACCCCCACTCGCCTGTATATTCCCTCATACTCAAAACCCCTCACACCAGATGTCGACTCCCCCATCCCCTCCGGTCCATTCCCTGCAACTGAACTCGGTTCAGGTGGCCTGAGCGGTGACGGTTCACCTCGTGAAGGCTTTCTATCAACGCCCCTCTTTAACCCGCCAACACACCAAGGTGACCACTATACCGTGGAAGGACGCTTACTCGCACTGTTATTGATTGGCCCATCCCAGGTTCTGAGGGCGGTTGGTCGTTCTGTGCAGTCGAAGATGACCCGGTAAGTCGTTGGTTTTCCATCTTGTATCAGCTCTTGACTCATGTGTCTTCCAGTTCTTCATGGCTGGCTTCCCTGACCGTGATTCGGCTCCCCTCGATCCACTGGAAAAAGAAATCGCGGCGACCCTCAAGACCCCCTCAAAACTCACGGTAAAAAACCCCCCATTTATACCCCACCCCCCTAGAAATCGCACCTCGAACCCCGCAGGTAAAACCCTGCATTGTTCTATCCTTCGATACAGCAGCTGACTTGCAAAATCATTTTATCGCCTCCTAGCTTGCATCTCAGGGTCCTCCTCCGTCCCTGGAGTCACGGCCCCCGTTCCAATCGAACGAACGAGGGTTTCTGCCCGGAAAAGTGCTCGAGAAGCCAGAGATGCCTTCCTGTATCTCCAGGCTGAGCGTGGTTCGTATTTTTTCCATGTTTCCATCCCAAATTTCTGACCTAGATGGGCGGATTTAGGTCATGCCGCTCCTTCAAGGTTGTACTGCAATTTCGACAGCGAGAGGAGCGCTTCGCCGCCAGCAAGGACGTCGAATATACAGGCTCTGAGGGATATATTAGGTTGGTTATCGGTTATCTCTCCCCTGATTGGACGTAGCTTAAGCGTACTTTGGCAGAATGCAGTAAAGCAATGCTCGAGAGGCTCAATGAAAGGCGTTTGGCGTGGGTTTCCCCTCCCGATACTCATTCTCGCTCCCTCGATAGGTCCTCAATAGCCGATGAGCCAACCTTTCTGGAAGAGAGCAAGTCAACATTTGATCTCCCAATGGGCATGTCGATGCTAGTCGATGAGAGAATGCCCTTCGATGTGGATGGCGCCTCGGATGACGCCTCTCATCCCGTCCCTCCTTTCGAAACCGCTTTCGTCAACTCCTGTAAAAGGAAATCAGCATCAACATCGGCTGACGTTGGTCTTCGGTTGCTCCTGCAGGCCATTGGTGAGCGAGGGGAGAGGTCTTGGTGCTTGGACTCCGAGGTGTCCAATGACGCTGCAGTTTCTGCAGACTTGACTTTGGGACAGCCGCCTAGTTTTCTCGACAACATCTGTGTGTATTTGTAGTTTACCCTCTCTTTGCTTCTCACTGATTGCTTCTTAGTAGATGCATCCGTCTACTATTCCTCCAGGCCCGTAGTTGGAACCAAGGACCAAGTGACTCGGCCTGCCACACCTGCCCCTGGTCTCGCCGTCGTCACGCCGTCATCCGACATGCTTCTAGAGGATGCGGCCATTGCGAACGAGTTATCTCTTTCCCTTCTCCACAATAATTCCACCCCCTCTCCATCAGTTCCTCCATTCCAGACCCCCCCGTCCTCCGGACGAATTGACGGTTTCTTGAAGGATATCTGTGAGTTTGCTTTCCTTGAGACCTCGCCTTATGCTTGGCCACAATTTGATATGTTCCTTTCTCGTACAGTAGGAACCCCAGTTCACCCCACTGCCACCTTCGATGTCCATGACGCCTGCCATATGCCTCCCAGCTCCTCTCTAGGCAACCTTGAGGCCATGGAAGACATGTCATTGTTGATGGACCAAAGTGCTCCCCCTTCGCCGATCGGATCCCCCACCCACTTCGGCCTACCAATCCCTCTATTCCAAGACGTGTTCCCTCAAGTTCGTACCAGAAGGGTAGCCCAAACAACCCAGCAGGATCAGGTGCCTCCATCTACAAAAGACCCAGGGATCGTTTCTGCTGCTCACCCGGGGGGGTTGGAGACCTCCATGTCACTTGGAAGAATTGCTGATTTTCTTGGTGATATCTGTGCGTGTTTCGGTTCACTCACACCCTTGCGTATTTCTTACTCGTTTCCATGCCTAGGGGCTCCGCCTGTTCACAAGTTCTCGAACAGGGTGCGCTTTGAGGAAAGCCAAGTCGCTAACTTGACCTCCTCCACTACGTCTTCCGTGAGCGCCATTCATATCCCCGAGGACATGCCGTACCTGGTGGATCGATATATCCCGAGCGCCTCGGTTGAAACTTCGCCTGGTCCTGCCTTTTCAGTCCCTTCATTTAAGGATCTCACTCAGAATCTCTCCGGAACGGCTCTTCCCCCTGACGCGCATTCAACTTCAAAGCCTCGTTCTCTGCTGAATCTTGGTTCTCCTTGTATCTCCGGTCCCTCTCGTGCCTCTCTGGTCTCCCCTCGTCCCCGTTCTGGTTCTGATGGCAGCAGTTTCTTCATGGAGGTCCCAGAAAACATGACACTTCTTTGCGAAGAATCATTGGCTGATCTCTCCGGCGACGATAACTTTTTCTTTTGCTGAACGAAAAGACATCGAACGAGGTCTTTCACCTGCTTTCTGGAATGGACACCTCAAGCGAACGAGCCTCTGCAGCGATCTGTGTTCTCCGTTTGTCACTTTCGTTTCCTCTCTTGTTGTCCTGCATCTACTCTGCGCTTCCTTGGTTGACCTCCGGTTGCGCTCACATCTGTGTTCTTCATCTTGCTTAATTTATCCTCAATATTTTGTAATGTAGATACCGGAAAGAATCTGTTTTTAATATCCGATGATACTTTCGAACGTTGGGACCG